>Ga0206895_1174_pt1 | contig 16996 bp, 15 predicted proteins | sample Alteio_BWOrgHeat_51_FD_152967 | JGI IMG/M metagenome (GOLD analysis project Ga0206895, IMG submission 152967) | Enriched cells from forest soil in Barre Woods Harvard Forest LTER site, Petersham, Massachusetts, United States -... | ecosystem: Environmental > Terrestrial > Soil > Temperate forest >...
ATGCAGAACAGTAAGAAATTTGTAGTCGCCGTGGATGGTCCTGCCGGCACCGGTAAGAGTACCGCTACCAAACGAATTTCAAAATTACTGGGTCTCATTCATGTCGATACCGGAGCTCTTTATCGCGGGATCGCCTACCAGGCTACGGAAGCCGGCTTCGGACTCGAGTTCGATGAATCCGATCATGCGGCGATCACCAAGATCGCACAACGAACGAAATTTGAATTTCAGCGGATCCCTGGGAAGGCAAGAATGGAATTCCGGAAGAGCGATAGAATTGGGACATCACCTTCATCCCGGCCCTATTCACCGCGAGCGATTTTTTAATGAAAGCATGATCCATCATCGCCGCCTGAGCTCCCACTAATCCCAGACTGGAAACGTTGAAGGGCATCCGCACTTTTTGCACGTAGGCAGCGAGATCCGGCCGCATGACTCCGTACCCGACCCGCAACCCACCGAGTCCGTGAATCTTGGAAAAAGTTTTAAGCACGGAGACATTGCTAAACTGGCGATACAGCTTCAACGGATCCGAAATATCTTTTGCCGTGACATACTCCCAATAAGCGTAATCCAAAATCACGTGCACATTTCCCTTACGAATTTTTTCTACTTCACGCAGAAAGGGAATCAATTCGCTATCGGGAACGTAGGTACCCGTCGGATTATTCGGATTGGGGATGGCGACCAATCTCACTCTCGGGTTATTTTTAATTTGAACGAGCATCGCTTTCAAATCGAAACGATAATCCTGGGTCATGCGGGTAAAAATGGTATCCACGCCTTGAATTCGCGCTGAAATCGGATAAGCGGCAAACACACTGTCGGAGGTGACCATCAAATCACCAGGGATGCAAAACGTCCGGATTAACAGTTCGATCACTTCATTCGAACCGTTGCCGAGCACCACCTCTTCAAAGGAAACTTTTTCATGTTTGGCGAGTGTCGTCCGAAGATGGAAGCCGCTGGCATCCGGATAAAGCTGCAAGTCTTTCATCGCGAGCTTCATCGCCGCCACGGCTTTGGGTGAAGGGCCGAGCGGATTCTCGTTCGAGGCGAGTTTGATCACGCGTTTTACACCATATTCACGCTGGGTTTCCTCGATCGGTTTTCCCGCGATGTAGGGCTTCAGTTTTTCGATGTATTCAGGAAAATTCATACGTGGTGGACTTTCATACTGGTCTCACTTTAACAGTCGCTCGTTCCACACTTTCAAATTCTTTTTCAAACCAGGTCAATACTCGTTCCGTCAGTTTTTTAGGATCGATCATGAAATCCGCGAGTCCTACTGCCGCTACCGGCGCGCCTGCTGAATCGATGTTGATCCCCAAGTGTAAAAGCACGGACACGGTGGAGGCCGTGACGATCGAAACGCTGAGTTTCTTCGGACGTCCGGCATGATCGATAAAAATATCATCGCCATCTCGACGAACATTCAACCCTTCGGCCAAGAGATATCCGAAAATCTCACTCACCATCAAACGCTGAATCCAAACACCTTCGCGAAGAGTGATTCCGAAGAATTCTCCCAAGAAATGAATCATTTGTTTGGCTTTGATGTGATCGTTTTGCAGGCGATCTTCCATGTCGACGAGATCGTCGGTTTTCACGTTGCATGGGCCGTGAAAGGCTGCCAAACAGGATCCCTCGATTTTGAATTTTGATAAAATAAAATGAGGCGAGAGTTGTGGGCCCGTGTATTCAAGCGGCGTTTCGTAAAAGTGAGTCTGAAATTTCATGATTGTTTTATCCTTAGAGCTTGATCCCGGTTGCCCGCATGAATCGCTGGCAAGACTCACACTTTCCACACATCTTGCCTTGATTGTTTTCGCCACCCTGATAGCAACTCCACACCATTTCAAACGGAAAGGGTTTCGCTAAATTGCGAACCGCTTGGACGATTTCGGTTTTCATCAGCATGTCGGTGTAGCAAGCCACTTTCACCCCATTGCCGGTTGAGTATTTGAGTGAGAGTGTCGCCACCCCTAAAAACTGGGAGGAGTTATCCGGAAAGGTTGCCGCTTCTTCTTTATTGAAACCCACCACCACTTGTTGAGCCTTCATGCTTTCTGCAATGGACGCAGCAACGTTGATGAAGAGTCCGTTCCGATTCGGCACCCAAACTTGTTTCGCGGATTTTTGCGAGGTCGCGAGATCATCGAGTTTAGCGGTGGCAAAATCCGGTACGTCGATCGAGTTACTGGTGAGTGCACTGCCACCGAGCTCACCCAACCATTTCAAATCAAGGACGCGATGGGGAACTTGGTAATGAGCAGCCAGCTTTTTTGCCGCTTCGATCTCCGGTTTCGCAGCTCGCTGACCGTAATCAATCGTGAGCGCCAGCACCGGCTCATCAAAGTATTCCGTAAATGCTAAATTTGCAGCGCTATCGAGCCCGCCCGAAAGCAGAACCACTGATTTACGACGCGTAGGTTGAGGGGATGATTCCACCTGCCTACTTTATGACGCATGCACCGAGTCACGCAAGCTAGTTATTGGTCCAAACGTCTGTACCCGTTCCGGTGCAATACTGTGATGCATATCCAGCCGACCACATGATCGATCCGACGCTATAATATCTTTGGATCATCTCATAAGGATGATCCGCATCTGAAGCTGCAGAATATTCATCACAAGAGCCAACCCGATTGGCAATCGGACAAGCTGCAGCACTGTATGCTCCTCCGCTGCCGGTGCAACCACTCTCCACATTTCCCGCCGTCCAATAAGTTCCTACGTAATCCGTGCAAAAATTATCCGCTGAGGTGGTGCAACTTCCGGGTCCGGAATAGGAACTCGGTGTGGGCGTGGGGGTAGATGACGAACCGGCAACAGCCCACACTCCGGGATAAGCAGCGCAGGCACTGGAGGCAGTCGAGTTAGACCAACCACTGTGATAGACGGCGCTGGCGGTTGAATAATAAATTTCGCTATCGCCCGCATCTGCCGACATCGTACACACTCCGATCACTCCCGTAGCCGGACACACTAAGCCTGAAGACCAAATATCCGGCGACAAACATTCGCTTTGATAAACGGCGAGTGAAGCGCTGTCAGTCAAATACTCGGAGCAATTACTGACCAAGGCAACCCGGTTGCAGGTACCCGCAACGGGTGAGCTACTTCCACTATCAGTGGTGCTTGCCGCCGCTGCGGCTGCTGCAGGACTGGGGGCCGAGGATTTACCGCACGAAAAAGGAGAGGCTCCCATTCCGGTTACAAAAAGGACGGTGAGTGCGGAACGTAAGATTAGTTTTTGGATTTCATTCTTGCTCATAAATTTTCTACCTCTGTTTTAATTTACCTACTGAGTTCTTGTCGGCATCGATCAAAATCTCTCCATAGTCCATTTGCACTACAAGAGATCAAGCAATTTCATTGAATATACGAAGGGCCGGCAATTTCCGTGGTCAGACTCCGATAAAAATGTTAAACATTATTTGTATAATAAAGGGTTAAAAAATAAAGTGTCAATGATTGGGTCTGCCCTCATCTTTTTTGCGACAATGAGTATCGGTTTTTCCGATGCACGCGCTACTATTTTAGCTGAACCCCCCATCGCAAAATTGAGTGTCTACATCTCTTGCTCCGTCCGTTCGCTCCCCGGCGGCATCTCCAGCACTCAGGCCTGTGCGGATTTCAAATTAAAATTCTATTCCATGATTGATTATTACAGCTCACGAACGGAAAACGAAGCCGATGCGGATTTGGCCCTGCACCTTACGAGCGACGAGGGCGATGCACAGGGTTTTTATCGTTACACCTTTCAATGGGTGGCTCGTCACTCCCTCTCCAAATTCACCGATGATTCTTCCTACACGATTAAATTAAACCAATCTTTGGATCCTCCCGGCGATGGCGACGATCGAACGATCACCACGCTCGTGAATAATTCCGTGATCGTGGATCAAAAAGCGGCTGCGACTCCGAGCGACTACCTCCGCGGAATGTATCTCTATCTTCCGATCACGATGAATGTTGGCGATGGGAATCACCTCATCACCTTCACTCTACAAAATAAAGAAGGCACTGCTACCGATGCTCCTCCACCCAACTGGCAGGATAAACTCGCACAATCGCCTCTGTATATCAACGCATCCATCGGGGGCAGTTACTCCTCAAGCGGGACAGGAATGCAGCAAAACACGAGTGGATCAGAATCCGCATCTTTGGAAACCGCGTACTTGAAAGATAAGTGGGAGATCGACGCCACCGGAAGTTACACTAACGTGCAAATTACCGTTCCCTATTACAATCCGGCAACCGGCATGAACTCCATTCAAACAGGACATCTGGATGCAAAATCATTTAATGGAATGGCTGTCTATACCCTGTCGGACCCGAATCACTGCATGGAGCGCCCATCCGGATGCTTTAGCATTGCCATGATTCAACAAAACTCGGCTGCGGCTGCATCAAACTATAATTCAGCATCCACCTCAGCAGTCGCACTCGAATACTCACTCTATCCTATTCGTAAAAAGAACGTAAACCATGAGTTTGCGGCAAGAGTTGGACTCGCCAATGAACGAGCAAACCTGGTTCAGGCAAACGAGTTCAATCAAACCAATGTCAATTTCAGCGAAGCCTTCGTTCAAGTTTATTTTTACTGGCTGGCAGTGAAGGACAAACTCACTCTCAGCGGTTCCCTTACCCAGGGACAGAATTTAGGCACTCAAGCCGATCACGTGACCACGATTTCATTCAATCCGGTCTACCAGATTACACCGTCGATCGGGCTCCAAGGCTCGATCAATTACACGATCCAACCCGTGAGCATGATTTATCCGGGGAATCCGAATTACGAGAACGTCACTCAATCCGCATTTTTGAGCAGCCCGACAGGTAAAAACATCAGTACCTCACTCACGCTGACGATTACCCTCGGAAATTCAGTGAGAAAAACTCAACAGAAGAGATTCTACCAGATGACGATTCCTAGGTAGTTCGGTGTTCACTTACGGGCACTCGTGCGCCATCAGTCGTTTTTCCGGTCGGAAATAAATTCTCGGTGAATAGGCCCCAAAATCCGAAATTTTACTCATATAAATACAGGCATAGCGATCGAGCTGGCCGGCAAGGTAAGACTCCTCATTCCCCGCCCTCATCACCGCTCCCCAATAAGGATTGAAGTGGGAGTTAAAATCTTTGATCTTGTCTGAAAGCTGATGATCCAATTTATCAATCTCATCGAAAAGTTTTTGCACGTCCGCGCGATCGACCTTATGACCAAACTCATGCTCCTTCGCATACATGTCGTTCAGCTGATCTTCCAAAACCGTTTTCAAATCCATGAGCGTATTGATCTCGGTCGAAACCTTGGTCGTCTTTTTGATCGCGGCCACCTCGTCTTCAATCTCTTCGATCACGAGTGCGGTTCTCCAGCCGATCGATTTTTTCAGAGAGAGAATATCCCCGTAAATATGATCCCCTAAGTACAAGATCTGATCACCGAGCAGCCCGAGCGATTTCTGCAGCTGGGTTGCGGAACCTCCCTGATAAATTCCCGGAGTCACCGGACCATCGTGATTGATCATCGTCGCGGTCGCCGGATCCACCTTTAAAAATGCGCGTTTCTCCACAAAAAACGCGGGTTTTGACGACCCAGTAATCGTGATCTCAAATAGTTCCGTCCAATGTTTATGCTCTTTCAGAAACGGCGTGATCGTGTAGTCCAACAGCAACTTCGAATAAGAGTAATCGGAATTCGTGATGATGAGGAGTTTCTTTTTGTATTTCTTCAAGCGCTCGAGTGCGGTAACGATCGCCGGATCCTGCACGATATAATGAGAAATATTTTTGCGGACTTCGTTCTTCAAGGTCCCATCCCGATGAGACATGTCGAGCGCGTCCATCAAATCGCTTTCCATCACCTCATAAGACGGCAAACTCACATTCGGATTCTTGTCTTTGTAATCCACCAGGTGGGAATAAAGCGAGGTATAGCCAACACTGAAATTGGTGTCGACCACCGAATAATTCGAATCACCGACATCGATCGACAATCCCTTGTAAAACTGCTGACTTTTTCTGAAATCCAATTCCTGGGTCCCATGAAAACTGGTTTTCACCCGCCCGTAACGGGACAATTTCAGGATGTTTCCGTTTTTACGATCGACGACCAAACCTCGGATCGACCGACTGTACTCGAATTTGAAACCTTCGATCTCTTTCGGATATTTTTTTTCTTCGACTAATTTCCGAACAATTTCTTTATAAACCATTTCTTCGAAATTTTTCGAATGATAACGAACTACGGTGTAGTCCATGTCAAATCCGATGGCGGCGATATACTTCATGTTCAGGGTTCTATTGACGTAGATGCTCATATCATCTTCTTCGCTTTCAGTAATTTCATCGCGGAATCGTTCGCGTACACGCTCGGTACAAAGTTAATATAATCGGAAAGACGACGCACGATCGAGTTTTCCATCTCAATCAGCAGTTTCGGACCGCCCCGCTTCGTGACGATCTTCACTGGTTCCGGCTCGAGATAGAGCGGACCTTTGGTCTTGCGGTTTTTCATCAGCTTTTCTTTGGAAGGAGTAAAAGAGATGTCTTTGCTCGGAATATCGGCCAAAATCCATTCTTTTCCCGTTCCAAATTTCTCGATCACTCCCTCGAGATCGCCCACGATCGCCTTGATTCTCTTAATGCGTTTTGCGCGCTCGGTTTCGCTTCCCGTACTTTCCAAAATCTTGTGTTCGAATTCAGGTATGTGGAGTGTCTTCGGTGCTTTTCGAAAAAGTAACATTTCAATCAACTCATTCGTGTGAGGATCATCCATGAGACCAAGATGACGAACCTCTTGGCAACGATTGATGAAGTACACATCGTTGAACCAGAAAAAGCGTTCGTCTCGCGCTTCGATCATCGAGAGTAAATCATGAAATTGGTAGATCAAGTCTTCTTGTAAAAACCGCTCCGAAATGCGGGATGAAATCACGTCGAATTTTGCCGAGCCAGGATTTTTCACCACTTGTGAATACCAATTGAAACGAGCGATGAGGAAGTCTTCCACGGCTCTCATCGCATTTTCGCGGACCCCGAATCCTACTTGGCCCTTGCCCAAATCAAAAGTGGTTAAATTCGCGAGAATATAATCACGGTCGAATTGTCCGTACTTGATGCCGGTGTAGTGGGCATCTCGCATGAGGTAATCCATGCGATCGGCATCGAGATCCGAATGCATGAGCTGATTCGCCACCGCATGAGGACTCTCACCCTTAATGATTTTTGAAATCATGCCAACATCAAAACCATACTTTTCAAGAATGCGGGTGATCCCACCTTCATAGCGTGTGTTCTTGATGATGAAGGCGCCCAGGTGCTCATGATTGTTCACGAGATCTTTCGTACGCTTCGGATTCCGACGATCGTCGTGACCATGGCGAATGTAGCCGTATTCCACAGTGTGTGAAAATGGAAAGGTACCAATGTCGTGCATGAGTGCAGAGATACGGAGACTTTTATGAAGCATGGCTGCAGCGTTCGTCGCCTTCGGATCAAAGAGTTCTTTTTCGGTGACGGCAAGGCCAAGCGCCCGAAGCATTTGCTCCATGGAATGCATCACGCCAATGGTGTGACCGAAACGGTTATGCTCTGCACCCGGAAAAATATAATTGGCGAAGCTCAGCTGTTTGATCCAACGCAAACGTTGGAAAAACGGAGAGTTAATGATCTCCTCTTCCCATTCCGTGATCGGTACAAATCCATAGAGCACGTCATAAAGAACGCCGCGTTTCATAAATGAAAGAATATGTTAGACTATAGCCGATGTCTACTCATTCTGAGCCTTCAGTAAGCTTGCGTCCGGCGGTTACCGATGATCTGAAACAGATCATGGAAATCGAAGTGCAGAGCTATCCGGAGCCATGGAAAAAGACGCATTTCCTCGATGAAATGCAAAAAAGCTACGCTAGACTTCTGGTGCTAACGGACGACGATACCGACATGATCGTGATCGGTTATATTGTGTACTGGGTCCAATCCTCTGGTATTTCACTTTTAAACGTAACTGTAGACCCAAAATGGCGCGGCTTTGGCTTTGGAATGAAGCTGATGCAAGCGATGATCAAAGAAGCCGTTCATGAAGATATCCCACGCATTGTTTTAGAGGTGCGAGAAGGCAACTCTCATGCGATCGCACTCTATCGTGGCATCGGCTTTCAGGTGACTCATACGCGCAAGAGCTTCTATTCCAACGGCGAGAATGCCCTCGTGATGGAAATCAAAACCAGCGATGCCCCGACTACTTTGCAATAATACCACTCACCCACTCGGCTTTCACTTCGCCCGGATTTTTGGAATAAATCGAATATTGAACCGATTCTGTCGGCTGAGACATGCTCGCCGCCGAGCCCGCAGCAAATCCGCCCATCGCCACACCGGCTGCACCCGAAATGGCGTTCATTCCCGTCATCGCATCTTTAGAAGGTGGAATAATTTTGGTAAAAATAGGCTTCGTGTGATCTTCTTCACGGAATAAAATCGCGACATAAACCGGCAATTTCTTCACCTTCGAAAAGTCATAGTATACTGAGAACTCGCGGGGATTTGGAGAGTCATAAATTGGTTTTGCCAACTTACGTTGTTTCATTTTCTGGTCGTAGACGACGACATCAAATGCCGTGGATAAATATTTCGACTCTACCTTTGAAGGGTTCGCCTCAATCAAGGGTTCCAGCTTTGAGGTCAGCTTTAAAAATTTAACTTTGTGATGAAGACTCTGAACGCAAAAAATATCTGCGTCTTCGTTCAATAATTGAACCGAAGGTTTCAATATTAACGGCTGCACGCCTGTCGTCCGCTCCACTTTTTTTGAACACTGCTCGCTTTTAAACAAGTCATTGGCAGATTGATACTGAGGTTTTTTAGGAGGTTGTGGCGCGGCGGCTATCTTCTTTGGAGCCGTAGCACAGCCATTCAAAATACCGAAAACCAATGCCGCCAAAATTAAATTCGTTTTAGTTTTACTCATGAATAAAATACTCCCATTTTTCCAACAACTCTGCATTAAATTTTCGCATTGATAGCATTGATAGCATTGATAGCATTGATAGCATTGATAGCATTGATAGCATTGATAGCATTGATAGCATTGATAGCATTGATAGCATTGATAGCATCCAAAGATAGGCTATCTATTATTATATAGGGAAATAAATTCTTCGCTGGCAGCAGAAAATTTCCTGGTATGACAAAGTTATTTTTTGGCCTAGCTGCTGATTTCCACCAATCGAATGGCGACATTCATATCGAAGACGGAGCCCGACAACAAACAAAATGCTTCCGCCTCGAAACGATCGTCTTTGAGGGTAAAACCAAGAGAAACAATTTCATCTAAAGACATTTTAAATTTTTCGCGTGGAACGCTCACCGACAAACTCAGATCTACTTCTGATGAAGCCTGTTGAACGATGATTACTGAAGGTAAAGTCTCCTTCAAAACCAAAGAAACTTGCTCGAATAATTTTGAAATCTTGGATTCATTCATCTCACTTTTTCCGGCTCTGGGCCGTATTCACACATCTCAATGATGAATTGATTCTTTTCGAGCGAAGCGTCTCCCACCAATTCCAATTTCTCGGTTTTTGTCGCGCCACAAACATCAAATTGTGCCTGTTTGAAAAAGGCCGCCGATTCTGGATGTGCCTTCATCTTGAGCATCGCAATTGGGCGTGCGATCGAGACTTTGGATAAGGTTTTTTGCTGATTGATCGCCGCCTGCGCCGCCATCGCCGCATCGAACACTAAAGGTTCGCCGCTTGCAATTCCTTCGAAATCAGCCGCGGTCGGATAAGGAGCGTGGTGAACACTACCCTTGTTAAAATAACCCCATACTTCTTCCGTCGTGTATGGCAATACCGGCGCAAACAAACGCAAGAAAGTGCCCATCGCCAAACGAAGTGCGTGCACTGCAGATGCTTTCACGCGCGCTTCTTCCGGAGAGGTTTTCTCTCCCCAAGTACGAGTCTTCACCAATTCCAAATACGAATCCGTAAAGTGTGACCAGAAAAACTTTTCCGATTCCATGAGTGCTTGTGCTGGTTCAAATGCTTCAAATGATTTCGAAGCCTCGATGCACTGATGTTTCAACTTCGCTAAAAAAGCCAAGTCTAAAGGCTCGGTGACCGATCCGGCTTCCGCAGAATTCTGAAGCACGAATTTACCGGCATTGAAAATCTTCATCGCCAAGCGACGCCCGATTTTCATGATGCCCGGATCGAAGGCCGTATCGACTCCATAACGGGCGAGTCCTGCCCAGTAGCGAACAGCATCGGCTCCGAATTCATCCAAATACTGAGACGGCGTGACAACGTTGCCTTTTGATTTCGACATTTTTTTGCGGTCTGGATCGAGGATCCAGCCGGATACCGCGATGTGCTTCCATGGAATTTTTTCTTCATGAAGCATCGCTTTTGCAATCGTGTAAAACGCCCAGGTACGAATGATTTCGTGAGCCTGAGGACGTAGATCCATCGGAAATAATTTTTTATGGCGAGCGGGATTCAATTCCCAATGAGAGCCAAGCTGTGGCGTGAGTGAACTCGTAAACCAAGTGTCGAACACATCGGCTTCACCGATAAATCCCCCCGCTTTTCCGCGCTGAGCTTCCGTGTAACCCTCTGGCACATCACTCATCGGATCGATGGGCAATTGTTCTTTCGACGGAATCATCGCCTTTTCAAATTCCACCACTCCCTGTGCGTTCAAGGGATACCAAACGGGAATACTCACGCCGAAAAAACGTTGACGAGAGACACACCAGTCGATGCTGAGATTTTCAGTCCAATTGCGATAACGGGCCTCCATGAATTCCGGATGCCATTTTACTTGCTGTCCGTATTTGATCAGCTTGTCTTTCTTATCTACCAATTTCACGAACCACTGACGAGTGGTGAGGATCTCGACCGGACGATCCCCCTTCTCGTAAAACTTCACCGCATGATTGATCGGCTTCGGTGTTCCTTTTAAAAAATTGCCGGCCTGAAGCATTTCCACCACCAGCTTCTGGGCTTGCTTCACATTCTTGCCTTGGATTTTGGCGTAGTTTTCTTCCGCGAGTGCCTGATTGATAGAAGTTTTGAATTCAATGTGCTGAAGGCGTCCATCTTTTCCGATGATCTGCCTCATTCCCAATTTCTGCTCACGCCACCACTGCACGTCGGTTTGATCCCCGAAGGTACACACCATAAGGATCCCGGTACCCTTTTCCGGATTCACAATTTCAGAGCCGAAAATAGGGACGGTCAGACCGAACAACGGAATGATCGCTTTTTTACCGATGAGATTTTGGTAACGGGCATCATCAGGATGCGTGGTCACGCCGACGCAAGCAGCAAGTAACTCAGGACGAGTGGTCGCAATCGTAAATGTTCCTCCACCCTCTACCTGAAATTCAATGTCATGGAATGCACCCGGCACTTCACGATCTTCAAGTTCGGCCGTCGCCACCGCCGTCTGAAAATCCACATCCCAAACACAGGGAGCTTCTAGCTGATACATTTCTTTTTTCTGGTGGAGATCAAGAAAACTCAATTGAGCGATTTTGCGAGAGTGATCATCGATCGTTGCGTACTCTAAATTCCAATCGACCGAAAGACCAATATGACTCCAAAGTTTCTTGAAAAGCTTTTCATCTTCCACGGTGAGCTTGTGACAATGTTCGATGAAGTTTTTACGAGATAAATTTTTCTGCGGAATTTTTTTCTCCTGTAATTCCTTGTCGCTCATCACGGAGAGAATCGGAGGAAGATCGAGACCAGGCACATAGGGTTCATTCGCATCACAGCGAATGTGAAAAAAGTTTTGTACCCGTCGCTCGGTTGGAAGTCCGTTGTCATCCCAGCCCATCGGGTAAAAAACATTTTTACCGTTCATCCGCTGATAGCGCGCGATCACGTCGGTTTGAGTATAGGAAAAAATATGTCCAAGGTGAAGCGAACCTGAAACCGTGGGCGGCGGAGTATCGATCGCATAAACAGGCTTCGAACTATTCTCATCGTAGACGTAGGTTTTATTCTTCGCCCAAGTCTCCATCATCTTCGCTTCCATGACCGGAAACTCGAGGGTCTTCGGAAGGCTGTTCGGATCCGTCGCTGCTACTTTATCAAACTGTTTAGACATGCGAAAAATAGTATCATTTGACGCGCTTCACATGAGAGAAAAAATGGTGGGACAGCCAATTAATAGAGGCAATTAGCCCGTTCTTGATCGTTGGTCTGTAGGACTCGGTTCACATCGCCATGGATTCCCACGAAACCAAGCGCCGGATACATAATCGCGGAGGTATAATCCGCAGGAGCATTGTTACACCCGGAACCATTACAAGAGTGATCGAGGCCCAACATATGACCTAATTCGTGAGTGACAATACTTTGAAGATCCGGAACCGGTTGGCCCGCTCCGAAATAGTTTTGAAAATTAATTTCCATGACGGCCGCGACGAACATTCGAAACTGTTGTGAGGGAACCGTGACCGGACAAAGACTCGTGAGCGCCATCACCTCGGAACCATAGGACCAGTTTGACCGTGTTTTATAAATTTTGATAGTGTTGGTAAATCCGCTTGGGGTCACCAGCGTTTGCGCACAAGCAGTGGCGGAAGTGACTCTCGATCCGCCGGAGCTCACCACACTGAGTGAACTCGAACCCGATAAAAATAGCTGGAATCCCTTCGATTCGCTATAAAACGAATTCCAAGTTCCGATCGCAGCCTGAAGCGCTTCCACCTCGGAGGGAGCGAAATCATTTGCTTCCACTGCCAGCGGAACCGGATGAACAGCCCAATGTCCTTTATACAAAGTCGCTTGATCGGAATTGGTGACACATTGTTTAGTCACGTCTGCTGTGGAGGGCGCGCACGCTACCCCACAAACAAACAAAACGGCTAAACTAAGGCTTTTACCTAATGTATTCACCTGACGGTCCCCTCTTAATATTCTACCATTCTTGTCGGGTATTTGGGGGCAAAAGTTTAGAGCTTAGTTAACTCATTAAAACTAAAGGGATATATTAAGACTTGGCGCATTAATTAAACTAAAATCGTTTAACTCTACGGATTAACCGCGATAGGACTCGTCTTGCTCGATACTACTCAAGACCCAATCGAACTCACCGGAGGTCACGAGACTGTGGCAATACTCACAGACTCCAGCCTGGTTGATTTTTGATGGTGCACCACAGGCCGGGCATTGATTGAAGCCGCCTTTGGGGGCTTGGAATGAACGACTTCGAATCAGGGTCCAGTACTCGCTGAACTCTCGAGGATTGTATTTACTCCCGCAAACCGTTTGACCTGCTTCCGTTTCCGTCCAATCCTTGAGTACGGCAAAAATCCGAAGGGTGACACTCACGTAATGAGCATCGATGAATATTTTCACCAGCTCGACTTTTTCGATTCTCACGTCTTCGAGACGATTCACCAGTTTTTGTTTTTTATATTCTTCAATCCAATACAAATGCGTTTCGTATAAGGAATTGGTTTCGTAGGGCCGCAATAAATTAAGATCGCGTGCAGACCAAGTTTTTTGAAGCTGATAAAAAATCTGCTGGGCTCGATCATTCATCGAATTAAAGTCGGCAAGGTGCAATTCTGCCAAAGCTTTGGTCTGCATCTCCGGTAAGTGTCGATCATAGATCGTCGGAAAATCAGTCCCCACTTCAGCAACGGTTGAAGTCAACAGTGGCGGACGATTGCTGATCTCCAGCACATTGAGCTCATGAATAAACCAATCATAGACTCCACTTCGGATCAATTGGTTACATGCCGGACACTTTCCATGAAGATCGCTCTTCGCCGGAGAACCGCAAGAAGGACACTGAATTTGAGTGCTGAGAGCCGGTTTTCTAGAACGCACGCCCCGGTCGCGCACAAAAATCCAGACCTCACGACTGTAGAAACTTTGTTGTTTTGAAGTCCCGATGGTTTCTTCGGTGAAGTTTGCATCAAATGAAACCGATACTTTGGTTTGTTTTTGATCCTCGGTGATCGAGGTCACCTGAAAGGATCCAATCACCACACCGATGATCGGGTGATTGACTCCGTCGCGATTTCGATTGATCGCGAGTAATTCCTGGCAGGCAAAATCCGAAAGATAGCCTTTGTATTTGGTGACTTCCGCCTCACCCTGCCCTCTGGCGTGATGAAGGGTGGAGTAAAGTGCGAAGCAAAAATCTCGAAAGAGCGGCATTGAAAATTCAGGGTCTTCAGCCATCAGAGTCGAGAGTCCGCCGTCGATCTCAGGTGGAGAATAATAGGCAGGGACCGCACCCTCATCATTACCGGAGCCGTCGTCGCTACTCGGAAAATATTTTGCCTTCACCCACAAACCAATCACGATCAACACCACCAATACGAGCATCTGGATGAAACTCAATCTACTGAGAAGATAAAATAGTCCGATGTTATTGAGACTGCCGCCACTTCCGGAATAACTACCGCCCGAATAACCGCTTCCTCCTGAATAAGAATGACTACTTCCGCCGGAAAAAGAGTGTCCTCCGCCGCCACGTGCATAGGCATCGGTCGCCCCCAACAGGGCTTCTACTACCAGATAAACGAGCAAGGGATTTGCTCGCAGAAACTGAAATTTACGCATGACATTCGGTGATCGCATCCATACAATTAGACGATAATTAGGAGAACAATCAAATGGGAATTTTAAGTTTTGTAAAAAAACAATTTATTGAGGTCATCGAGTGGACGGAAGATGCCAGCAGCCAAGGCCAGTCCTCCATCCTGACTTATCGTTATCCCATGCAAGATGCGCAGATTCAAAACGGCGGCCAACTCACCGTGCGTGAATCTCAAATGGCGGCATTTGTAAATGAAGGAACCTTTGCGGACGTATTCAATCCCGGCCTTCACACGCTCAACACGAAAAATTTACCCTTCCTCACGAATTTAAAAAACTGGGACAAGGCATTTGCGTCTCCGTTTAAATCCGACGTTTACTACTTCAGCACGCGTGAGCAAATCGGCCAGAAATGGGGAACTCCGCAAGCACTCAGCATCCGCGATCAAGAATTCGGCGCCCTTCGCATCCGCGCTTTCGGCGGATATTCTTACAAAGTCACCGATCCAAAAACTTTCTTCAGCAAAATCAGCGGGACTCATGACGTTTACCGAGTCAGTGATCTCGAAGATCAGCTTCGTTCCGGAATTTCAACCCAATTGGGTGCCGTGCTCGGTGGCGGTCAGATCGCGTTTTTAGATATGGCCAGCAATCAAGCTAAATTTGCAGACACACTGAAGGCTGCGCTCGCCCCATTTTTCAAAAATTACGGATTGGAACTCACGATGTTCATGGTGGAGAGTCTATCTCTTCCGGAAGAAGTGCAAGCGTACTTAGACAAGAGCAGTTCGATGCGCTTAGTGGGCGACATGCAAAAGTACACGCAGTTTCAAGCGGCGGAAAGTCTCGGAGCTGCTGCGAGTAATACTGGTGGTGGAATGGCTGCAACCGGAGTTGGCATGGGTGCCGGAGTGGCGCTTGGACAAGTGATGGCGAATGCATTGAGTGGTAGCACTGGAAATGCAAATGCAGGTGTTGCAAGCAACGTCGATCAGGTAACGAGCGCGCTTGAGAAAATTCACGGATTACTGAAAGCGGGCATTCTCACCCAAGAAGAGTTCGACGCTAAAAAAGCCGAACTCCTGAAAAAAATGTGAGTGTACTGATTGCATTGTTTTCGATCGCGATTTCTTGCATCACTTCAAATGAAAGTATTCGCTGATGGTTTTGAGACCGTGGCTCGGATCATAGACCGTGCCATCGTGCAGATCGAGCACTAAGAGTAAATCAGGCTGATCACTACTCCCCTGCATCAGCACACGGTTTTTGGAGAGCGAATATTCTGCTTTCAATAATTTCAGCTCAAGCACGGGTTTTTTGAAGGATCGTTTAAATAGACGAAAAACGGGCTGCTCCAAGATGAAGGGTCGGTTCACGTAGGGGCTCTCGGCCTTCGGTGAGGTTAGCTGTACAAACAACTCCTGATCGGCAAAATGCGTTTTCAAATCCATCTGGGTAAGACTCTGCCAAGGGTGTACTCCTGGAATCTGCGCCCAAGAAAGGGAAAGGCCCGCAAACCAAAATAGGAATTGCAGGCCTAAAATTCTAGAACGGAACAGCATTATTGAATAACCGGTGCGATCGAATAAACCACTTGTTTTGATTTGATTAAGATGTCGCCTGCTGGAAACAATCCGCCCATGGTTGGATCCGGCAAAGAATCAACTTTTACACTCGCTGGCAATAATGCTTTCAAATCAGCCACTGGTTTGGTCAATAGGCCTGGAAGATTTACCTTGATGGTAACTGGTTGGTAACGAGCATCGTAACCGGTCAATACGGTCACTTGGCCTGCGAATAGCTTCTCAATTTGACTAAAGGTACGGTAATCTTTGTAGAGGTCGCACATGATCGTGAGTGGACTATTCGTGTTATTCGCACGATCACACATCATTCCGTCTTGTGTATTCATCTCAAAAATAATCGCCAACATGCTACGAGCGTTTTGAATTACTTCAGATAATTTTGCTTCAGGTGCCAGGGTGAGAAGAGATGGGTAACGACGCATCAAGTTCACTAAAATTTGATAGGCTCCATCGTCCGTTTGGTTTTCGCGAGCATGTTGATATTTATTGATCACATTGTCCAAACCGGTCAAGCGATAAGCCGTGAACAGGTCGGTAGAAGTGATGTAGTATTGAAAACCAAGAATGATCGCCTTCATCGCGCTATCGTCGACAGTGAATTTTTGTTCCATATCCAATTCGACGGTGTTGTCATCGCAACGAGTTCCGGAATTCACATCAGGACTACAATATTGAGTGTTTAACGGAATTCTACCAAGAAGAGCTCCGATGTTGATATCGAAGGTAGTGCCACGAATTTTACTCTGAATCTTAGTAAGTTTCGCAGCGCCTTCTTTCAGTGCCGGTAAAATTTCAGCACTCATGAAGATCCGCGCGTCTTCACTGTTGGAA
>Ga0206895_1175_pt1 | contig 16910 bp, 15 predicted proteins | sample Alteio_BWOrgHeat_51_FD_152967 | JGI IMG/M metagenome (GOLD analysis project Ga0206895, IMG submission 152967) | Enriched cells from forest soil in Barre Woods Harvard Forest LTER site, Petersham, Massachusetts, United States -... | ecosystem: Environmental > Terrestrial > Soil > Temperate forest >...
GACCAATGGCTAGGAGGGAAAAAATTCATTTTTGATAGGTCTGGCAAGAAGAGGTATATATTTCGAGAAATTTTAATGAGCGCGCCTCATTCTGTTCTCGATCATGATAGTCCTTCGCTTATAAAAAATTTACAAAAAAAACAAATCCCCGTGATTGCGTTCTCTGCTGCAGTAGGCGGGAAAATTGGAAAGACAGACAGTTTTATTGATTGGAGAATTGAGGAATTAAAACGATTTGACTTTGATTTTAGTTCCAGTTTTTCTCATATCGACACTCTTACACTTCCTAAAGATTCTTATAACGAATTTCCTCCCATCTACAAATCGGGTGTCTTGCTTACATCTTTACATGATAAAGGTCCTGTATTGATTGATTTTTTTGAAGCAATTCAATGGACTCCAAAAAAAGTTATTTTCATTGACGATCAAATGGCAAATATTGAATCAGTTGCCCAATCTTTGGGAGAGGAAATTGAGGTTATCGGAATTTATTATACAGCTGCTAGTGAGTTGCCTTGCGAATTGAATGAAGAAAAAGCTCATTTTCAGGTCGAGCATTTTCTCAAAACAGGACAATGGCTTCCTTCTGTTGAATAGATATTCATTTTTCCAAAGAATACGCTTTTTTTCAAAGCGTATTGCTAAAATAAATCAGGTTTTAAAAGGACGTCAGTCCTTTTACGGGGCTCGAGGCAGAGCCTCGAACCTTCCTTGAAATATTACTCAGTTTGGATGAGCCGTTTTAAGGGACGGGCTTCGAAGATGAGATCGTATCCTTCTAGTACAAGGTTTTTTGTGATCGAGTCCGTTCATGTAAGGTGCATAATATGGATTTTCTCTTGACTCCAAAATATTTATGATACAGGATCTTCGCTTTTTCATTTTCTATAAGGAGGATTTAGATGAGTGCATTAAGTGTAGTACCAAGAGATACCCAGAGCATTGCATTGGTGAACAGTTCCACCCCGCCGTTATTGCGGCCTTTAGGATGGTGTGGAAGGCAATGGAGAGCATTGGTGCATATTGAAGCGAGTAGCGTATGTGCCAAGCTTTGTAAGGTGATTTTGCGAATTGTTCCGGCGATTTTATTGTCTATTGCGACCGTATTTGCGGGGATATTGGGATTAGTGGGCTGTTGTTTTCCTAAATCCCATAAGACGGCTACGAACTATAGCGTTTCATTCGATGTAGGAGGAAGCGATGGTGTATCTAATCTGAGTAAGTTGTATCTGAGTAAGTTGTATCAGAATCTCTTTCAGCGATATAAAATGGCAACCCATCTAGAACAATTGACCTTTCCGGAAACGATCCGATCCAAGTTTTTATGGACAGTATTTGATCAGCCGCAAGTGGCATTTTCGTATGAAAACGGTTTACAGATTTCAGCGAATTCTAGGCAATCGACTGTTTCATGCTGGGACAGACTAACGAAGGCATTTAAAGAGGAGGTCCCCACTGTATCCGAAGTCTTAGATAATCTATTTCTTTGCGATACGACGTCAGGCAAGCAAGCCAAAGTAGCTCTGTGGGCGAAGGATGTGCAGCGGGTTGTTTGTCATGTTGGTGCGGCCAAGATTCCAAAGAGTCCAACCACGTGGCCAGCTTCTCTTTTAGAAGCATCATTAGCAGTATACTAATGCTATTTAGCAATACGCTTTGTCTCAAAGCGTATTGCTAAAAATAAATCAGGTTTTAAAAGGACGCCAGTCCTTTTACGGAGCTCGAGGCAGAGCCTCGAACCTTCTTTTAAATATTACTCAGCTATTCCTTTTTTTTTGACTTCGTACGCAATATGGAAAAAATCCCCTTGTTGACGTCCTGTGAGATGGACTTCGCTGTGTGGGGTGATTTTTCCTTCCAAGATGGCGCTTGCGAAGAGGTTGCCTACCTCGTTTTGGATGAGCCGTTTTAAGGGGCGGGCTCCGAAGATGGGGTCGTATCCTTCGAGCGCGAGGTGTTTTGCGACGGAGTCCGTCCATGTGAGATGTATGTGGCGCTCGTGAAGGCGCCCTGCGACTTTTTTGAGTTGGATGGCGACGATTTTTTCCATATCTTCCTCTTTGAGCGGCAAGAAAGGGAGGATTTCATCGAGCCGGTTGAGAAATTCTGGGCGAAAAGTAGCTTTTAATATGAGATCGACTGTCGATAAGAGATCTTCTTTACTGACGTTTTTTTCTTTGCCCATTTTTTTGAGGAGGAGATCGGAGCCGAGATTGGAGGTCATGATAAAAAGGGCATTTTTACAATTGATTTTTCGCCCTTTGCTGTCTGTGATGCGCCCTTCATCGAAAATCTGGAGTAGAATATTAAAGACATCGTGGTGCGCTTTTTCAAGCTCATCGAAGAGAACGACGGAGTAAGGACGACGGCGCAGCGCTTCTGTCAGTTGTCCTCCTTCTTCGTATCCGATGTAGCCGGGAGGCGCCCCTACTAGGCGCGATACACTGTGTTTTTCCATGTATTCGGACATGTCGAGCCGGATGATTGAATCTTCTTTATCAAAAAGTTGTTCGGCAAGGGCTTTGACCAATTCTGTTTTGCCGACGCCGGTGGGGCCGATGAAGAGAAAGACGCCGAGAGGGCGTTGCGGATCGCTGAGACCTGCACGGGAGCGGCGGATGGCCTCCGAGACGGCTTTGATAGCAAAGGGCTGCCCGATTACGCGCTCTTCGAGGTGTTTTTCTAGATGGAGGATTTTATGTGTTTCTTTTTCGAGCATTTTATCGAGAGGGATGCCGGTCCATTTTGAAATAATTTGGGCGACTAGGTTTTCATCGACCTCTTCTTGTAAAAGCCTTCCTTTAAAATCGTGGAGTCCTTGTTGAAGAGTTTCCAATTCTTTTTTCAAGACGGGAAGACGGCTGTAACGAATTTCTGCCACCTTGTTGTAATCCGCTTTTCTTTCTGCTTCTTCTTCTTGGAAGCGCAATTTTTCTAACGCGTCTTTTTTCCCTTGCAACTGTTCAATCAGTTGTTTTTCTTGATTCCATTTTGTCCGTAGACTTGCGAGCTCTTCTTTTAGCTGTGCGATTTTCTTTTCATCTTCGGGACTAGAGCGGTTTTCTTTTTTCATCGCTTCTTGCTTGACGATGAGTTTGGATAGTTCTCTTTCTTTGGTATCGATGGGAAGGGGAAGGCTTCCGATCTGCATGCGGATGAGGCTGGCCGATTCATCGATGAGATCGATCGCTTTGTCGGGTAAACGGCGATCTGTGAGATATCTGGCAGAAAGGTGCACCGCAGCATGCAGAGCTCCTTCTGTGATTCGCACTCCGTGATAGATTTCAAAACGTTCTTTTAAACCTCTTAAAATAGCGATCGCATCTTCTAAATTAGGCTCTGAAATTAAAACAGGCTGGAACCTTCTTTCCAATGCGGCATCTTTTTCAATGTATTTTTGGTACTCATTTAAAGTGGTGGCGCCGATGCAGTGCAAGGTGCCTCTTGCGAGAGCGGGTTTTAGAAGATTGGCTGCATCCATTGAGCCTTCTGCAGCACCTGCCCCTACAAGCGTATGGACTTCATCGATAAAAAGAAGAAATTTTCCTTCGCTTTTTTCGATTTCTGTTAAAATGTTTTTGAGCCTTTCTTCAAATTCTCCGCGAAATTTTGTTCCAGCAACCAAGCTTCCCATATCGAGGGACATGAGCTCTTTGTGTTTTAAAGAATCGGGAACATCTCCCATGATGATTCTTTGGGCAAGTCCTTCTGCAATGGCTGTTTTCCCAACTCCAGGCTCTCCGATCAGCATGGGATTGTTTTTTGTCCGACGGGAAAGAACTTGAATCGTGCGGCGGATCTCTTCATCGCGTCCGATGACGGGATCGAGTTTCCCCAGACGCGCCAGTGAAGTGAGATTTTTGCAAAATTTTTCAAGCGATTTGAGGTTGGATTCAGCGCTAGGGGAATCCATATGTCTCGATCCGCGCATTTTTTTTATTTCTGCTTCTACTTCCTGAACTGTTTTTTAGAAAGTTTTTTCCAAGAAGCAAAGGGTTCAATTGGTTTTGTCCAAAAGGCAAGAAATAGATGATCGCTGCTGATATAACTATCATTCCAGCTCTTCGCTATTTTTTCAGCTTCCTGGATTTTTTGCTGCAGGCCGAGCGCAACTTGTGGTGGTTTGGACTCTCCGCTATAAATAGGTAAATGCTCGAGAGCTGCTTCAATTTCATTAAAAAGAAGAGATGCGTCTACGGCTAAAGAGGTACAAAGGAAAGCGAAATATCCTTGAGGATCGAGCAAAAGGGAACGAAGCAGGTGATTTTCTGTGACTTCGATATGGTTTTTAGCTTGAGCAGATTGAAAAGCTTCTTCGATAGCTGTAGAGACGCTTTCAGTAAATTGTGGTGCCATAAAAATGCTCCTTTTTTTGAATTAACTCAATTTTAATAAGGAATATTTTTTTTGTGTAGTTATTTTTTTTCGGTTTTTTTGTTTGAATTTGATATCCAGTTAAAAAACATCTCTTTTACTGATTGATTTTCTTTTTTGGGATTGATAGAGAGTTTGAAAACATAAGAAACGCGGCTTGTGGAGAGGCCGGCTGGAATAGTGGATTCTTCAAGACTATGCACGATATCTCCTTCAAAAAGGATAAGGCGCGCATCTTTGCATTCAGAGTGAAATCCTATTTTTGTTTCATCCGTATAAAAAACGGTGCCCATTCCATATTCCGGACGGAAATTTTCCTGGGTTGAATAAAGGATTAAAGAGACAAGCCAGGGTTTGCCGACATCGCCATTGATGAAAGGCTCGGTGTAGTAACATTTGTCCTCTGCATAAAGGATAGGGATGCCAAAGGCAAGTCCTTCCTCGGGGTTGTAATCCCAATGTTTGCCGGCCTCTCTATGTTTTGGGGAAATATCGCGGACAAAATTCGTGGAGACGGCGGTAAAAGAACTTGTTTTGTAGCATAATTCCCAAGGCAGTGTGGAGACTTCTGCATTCAGTTCATGCGAAAGAAGAGAGAGAAATTTAAAAACTTCCAAGACCGCTTGAGGCGGATTAGAAAAAAAGGCCCATCGTTCTCGATTGTCCATCGCGCTAGCATACTGTAGGGAAGCGTTGCTTTCCTCTTCATAGCTTTCCATTACTTTTTTACTAAAAGAAGATTGCAGGGAAAATTGACGAAGGTCATTTATTTCTTCTGGAAGAAAAAACTGATCGAAGAGATAAATAGCCTTTTTTTTCGTAGAGAGGAAGGTATGCTGAATGGTGCAATCTTCGAGCCGCAGCTTAGGAGATTGAAAAAGGACTGGTTCAAAATGATACGAAAGAAGTTTTGTTTGGGGATGTTTGAATAAATCGCTAATTAATACAGAAGTCTGTTTTATCAGGCGAGGAGTTTCTTCTGTTTGTAATTTTTTTTTGGCGGCGATGCGATCTGTACAATCCATGAATCTCTTAGCGGTGATTGCAGTTTTTCACTGATCTCGATAGTATCATAACAGATCCTATAGGAGGAAATCATCAAAAACTTCGATTTATCCACCATTTTACGTCCTTCGGACGAGCTGTTAGAGATCGGTTCAGATCTTTCGTTGACAAAAGAGATTAGGATGATCGCTCCAAAAAGACATGTGATCCTTGAGGAAAACAATTGGCAGCAAATCTTGTCTAATCTCGATATTTTTGATGTGATCATCTGCCGAGAAGCAAAGGTGGATATAGAATTGAAAAAAAAAAATGCGAGAAGAAGGGCATCTGGTATTGCAGCAAGGGAAACAGCTTGTAAAGTCGGTTTCAGAAGCGGTTCCGGAAATTGCTAAAATACGGTATTCGGACCATGATTTTAAAACATTTTGCGAAGAAGTTGGAAAATTTCATTTAAGCCATCTATCTCAATTTGTAAGCCAGCTTCGGCAAAATGGGCAAATTACTCCTGAACAACAAGAGTGGGCTATTTTGAGCTATGGGCTTGATAAAATAGAGATCAAACCAGAAGATTTGGAAAAAACGGATTCCCTTTTTCCCTTAGTACAAACCTGTTTGATGCATCATATGCGAAAAGGAAGCCGGCTTTTTGCTCTTCTCTTCAGTGGCGAGTCAAAATATGAAGATGCCCAATTTTTTGGACAAATCATCACGAATCCGTTTCTCGATTACAAAGAAATGGAAGTTGTTTTTGAAGAGAAAAAAACACTTGCTATGCTGATTGTAAAGCAAGAGTGAGCTTTTTCTTTTGATCAAAATAGGAAGGGCCAATTGCTTGGATGATCCCGCCTCCGAGACACTCTTCTCCTTGATAAAAGACCACGGATTGACCAGGCGTAGCAGCTCTTTGAGGCAAATCAAAATCAATGCGCATAGTTCCATTTTCCATAGGCTGAATCAGACAAGCTTGGTCTTCTTGCCGGTAGCGGATTTTGGCGCGGCAGCGATAGGGGAAAGAGACAGGCTCTTGATCGATCCATGAAAATTGATTTGCTAGGATATAATCGGCGTAAAGAGCGGGGTGAGCAGCGCCCCTTTCTACCAACACGACGTTTCTTGTCTTGTCTTTACCTACGACATACCAGGCGTCTCCTTCGCCTCCAAGGCCCATGCCTTTTCTTTGACCTAGCGTATAGAAGGGAAGTCCATCATGGCGCCCCACAATGGTTCCATCGAGCGTTTCAAAATTTCCGGGAGTGCTTTTTAAGTATTGCGATAAAAAAGGCTTAAAATCTCTTTTTCCAATAAAACAAATGCCTGTACTGTCTTTTTTTTCAGAAGTGGCCAAATGATGTTCTCGAGCAAGCGCGCGCACCTCTTTTTTTGTCAGGTGGCCTACTGGAAATAAAACGCGCTGCAATGCATTTTTTTGCACTGCGTGAAGAAAATAGCTTTGGTCTTTTTCTAGATCGTTGCCTTTAAATAGCTTGCCGTTGGCTGTTTGGCAATAATGTCCTGTGGCTAAAAAATCTGCTCCTAATTCAAACGCTTTATCAAGGAAAACTTTAAATTTAATTTCACGATTGCAAAGGATATCGGGATTGGGGGTCAGCCCGGCTTCATATTCCCGCAAAAAATGGGCAAAAACATTTTCTCGGTATTCTTCGATGAAATTGACGCTGTAATAGGGAATGTCGAGCTGGTGACAGACGCGGACGACGTCTTCATACTCTTGAGAGGCTTTGCACGTTCCGTTAGGATCTGTCTCTTCCCAATTTTTCATGAAAAGCCCAATGACCCGATAGCCTTGGTTTTTCAGTAAAAGGGCAGAGAGGGATGAGTCGACTCCTCCTGACATGCCTACGACGATCGTTGAATTTTTCATATAACTAGCTTAAACCAGATGCTGTTAAAAGAAAAATCTAAGAATTTTTTTTAAGCCGATCAATCCGCACTTCCAGAGGAGGATGTGTGGCAAAAAGATGCAGTAATCCTTTTTTTCCAGGATGGGAGATTTTAAAAGCGGCCATAGCTGGGTTATCAGCTTTAGGATCTTTGATTTCCTGCAAAGATTTAAGAGCTTGCAGCGCGGCGATCATTGATTCTTTTCCTGCCAGGCGAGCGCCGCCTGCATCGGCTCGAAATTCACGGAAGCGGGAATAGGCTGCCACGACAAGAGACCCCAAAATCATAAAAATGACTTCAAATAAGTAGGTAAAAAGCATATAGCTCATTACGCTGCTGCCTGAGTTATTTTCTCGACTGCGTCCGAGTCCCGAGACAGCATAGGCCAATATACGGGCCAAAAACATAACAAAAGCGTTTACGACGCCTTGCAAAAGAGCCATAGTCACCATATCCCCATTGGCGATGTGGGTAATTTCATGACCTAAGACCGCGCGGACCTCGTGAGGTTTTAAGCGGGCGAGCAAGCCGGAGGAAACGGCGACAAGAGAGCGGCTGCGGGTTGGGCCGGTTGCAAAAGCGTTGACTTCATTGGAACGGAAAATCCCGACTTGGGGTCTAGGAATCTGTGCACGATCCGCCAATTCGTAGATCGTCTGCAAAAGTTCTCTTGCCTCTCCGTCTGCGTTTTTGGGATCGACAATTTGGACCCCCATCATCCATTTGGCTGTGATGCGGGAGAGTGCTAAAGAAATAAAGGCTCCCGCCATGCCCCAAATTAGGCAAAAAATGAGAAGCGAGTTGTAATCGAGCCCGTTCGCTTGTAGGTAGGGACGAATATTCAGCAGATGTAAGACTGCTGAGATCATTGTGATGACCAAAAAGTTCAAAACAAGAAAAAGAAAAATTCTTTTTGCAAATGCCATAAAAATATCCTATTTTTCTCTATTAAACCTCAGGTCTTCTATAAGTGTCAATTCGTTGTTGATTTAAGATTTTCGATTGCATGAAAATTTTCTTTCTGTCATCTATCTCTGAAATTATTCGAGAAACCTTCTCAGGAGTATCTGAAAAGGGGTTTTTGATTAAAAAACTATAACCCAAAGAGTGCAAATGAGCAAAGTAATGATCAAAGTGCAAAACAAGAGTAGCCGGGATACTACGCTAAGCAAGATGAAAAAAGAGCTTAGTCAGCGTTATGCTTGCTATGTTCTCATTACTTGCCAAGAGCCAACGAGCGATGGAAAAATGGCGGTCGAGATGGATTATTCAGGAGATGAAGCTTTAGCTGCTTTTCTCGTGTCCAACGCAAGTCAAATTTTTGATGAACAGATGATTCCTTCCAGAGAGACAAGATAAATAGCTTTGAGCCGCGAACGATATATATATAGGAAATGATTGAAAATTGCCTGTATACCCATTCCAGTTCAAAATTTTGAACTGGAATGGGTATATGTCGTTCGTAAACTTTGAATCACTTTTGAGTAAATGTTTTTTGTTTAATACTTGATCCAGTACAGTATTCTGGAGGTTTTATGAGCCATATTCAACATTGGATTTATCAAAATCAAGAGAGGATCCAACGGGATTATTTTACATTTCTCCGTTTTAAATCAATTGGAACAGATCCTGCTTGCAGTTCAGAAATGCTCGCTTGTGCAGAGTGGGTCAAAGACTATCTGCAGACGGCGGGTTTGCAATCTCAATTGATCAAGACCTCTGGCCATCCGATCGTATGGGGAGAATATAAATGCAGAGATCCTCACGCTCACACGCTTCTCATTTACGGTCATTATGACGTCCAGCCGGTCGATCCGATCGAGCTTTGGGAGAGCGATCCGTTTGAACCTCAAATTCGAGGGACTCAAGTTTACGCCCGTGGCGCACTGGATGATAAAGGGCAAATTTTTTATGCCATGCTGGCGGCCTTGGCTTTTAAAGAACTAGATGAACAGTTGCCCATAAATCTTAAATTCTGTATCGAGGGGGAAGAGGAGTCAGGCAGCTTGGGGTTTTCCCTGGCCCTTCCTGACTTAAAAAACCGGCTAGATGCCCATTCGCTTCTTGTGCCTGATTTTGATTTGTTTTCTCGAGAGGAGCCCGCCATATCTCTGGGAGCTCGGGGAATTGCGACGATCGAAATTACATTAACAGGCTCGAAAATGGATCTGCATTCGGGCTCTTTTGGCGGGATAGCATATAATCCCAATCGAGCCTTAGTGCAGTTATTGGCGGAGCTTTGGGATACTCAAGGACGCGTACAAGTGCCCGGTTTTTACGATAATGTAGAATGTATGACAAAAGAAGATTTGAAAAATTTCTCTTTCCCAGGAACCCGTGCTGAATATAAACAGGAATTCGGTATCGAGGCTTTAGGAGGAGAACAGGGCTGTTCGATGATGGAAGCGAATTGGTTTCGTCCGACGTTAGAAATCAACGGGATTGTTGGAGGGTATGCTGGACCTGGATTTAAAACGGTGATCCCAGCGCAAGCGAGCGCTAAGCTTTCTTGTCGTCTGGTGCCTAATCAAGATCCAGCCGCTGTGGCGGATCTTGTAGGAAAATTTCTGCAGAAGCGCGTGGTATCCGGCATGGATTTGCAGTATCGGGTTTTGTCAGCAGAAAAAGCGTTTCGAGGGCGTGCTGATTCAAAATTAGCGCAAGCTCTCTCTGGAGCCTATGAGGAAGTGATGGGTAAACATTGTCACTGTATTTTGTCTGGCGGCTCCATACCGATAATTGCCCGTTTGCAAGAAATGACCAACGTGGATGTTGTGGGAATGGGATATGGACTTGCGGATGATCAAATTCATGCTCCAAATGAACATTTTGACATGCAGCGTTTGTGTAAGGGGATTGTTACGGTGTTTCGAACGATTCAGAGGCTAAAATGAGAGAAGAAAATCAAGAGATCAAAGAAAGGGATATTGAGGCGCCTTGGCTATTTTTAGCAGGCCCTTTTTTTCTTTTATGTACTTTTGCAGTAGCTACTTGGTCCAACGATTCAATGAATCTTTACTGGCTGGCAGCGGCTTTGATCGGAATGACTCTTTGCGCCTGTTATAAATTACGCGGCTGCGTCTTTGCCATCATTTTGCTGGGACTGATTTCTGCTCTTAAGCATGGTTTTTTGATAACTGACCATTTTTGGCAATTTGGATTGGAAAGTTCGCTTGCTTGTGGCTTACTGATTACCTCATTGACTCTCGATCAGAGAAAGTCGCTGCTTCGAGGTTTACAAGAAACCGCAAATATCCGTGGATCTACGATTAGCAATCTTGAAGAAGAGCTTGCAAAATTGATGGGGACTTCCCAATCTCAACAAATTTTTTTACAAGAAAAACTAGTAGAAACGCAAAAAGAGAGAGAAGAGTCGCAATCTGAAGTATCTTCCATTTTGATTTTGAACGAAGTATTGCGGAAAACAACCGCACGCCAAACAGAGGAAGCGGAACAGTTGGCTGAAGGGTCTCTAGATAAACAACGTCGAATTGCTTCGCTTTTAGATGAGATTGACGCATTGCAGAACGAACTGGCTCGCGTAAGCGATTTGTCTGGTGTAGCTAAAGAAAATGCCCGATTGCTCGAAGAATTGAACTGCGCTCGGTCAGATCGAGCGCAAACTGATTTGCTCAATGAGATGTTGGCCCATTATGCAAAAGAGGCAGAAAAAGCGCCGGAAATCACTGAAGTTATCCATGTCCTTCGTGAAGAAAACCAAGCAATACAAGAAGAATTAAAGGCCGCAAAAGAAGAAGTGCAGATGCTTTCTGAGATCTCACAGGTACATTTCAAGGAAAGCCAAGCAATACAAGAAGAATTAGAGGCTGCAAAAATAGAATTACAGACGTTTTCAGAGATTTCTCAGGCGCATTATGAGGAAAAGCTAGCAATACAAAAAGAATTAGAAGCCGCAAAAGAAGAAGTGCAGACGCTTACTGAGACTTCTCAGGCGCATTATGAGGAAAACCAAGCAATACAAGAAGAATTAGGGGCTGCAAAAGAAGAAGTGCAAATGCTTTCTGAGACTTCTCAGGCGCATTTTGAAGACAGTCAAGCAATACAGAAAGAATTAGGAACCGCAAAAGCACAAGTACAGATGCTTTCCGTTCATTTGCAGCAAGCTTCTAGAGAATCAGAACGATTGGCCGGCGGGGTGTTGGATAAGCAACGTCGCATTGAATCTCTTTTAGATGAGATTAATGCAATGCAAAACGAGCTGGCGCGTGTGAACGACTTGTCTGACGCTGCCAAGAAAAATGCTGAGTTACTTGATGAACTAAATAGCGCTCGGGCAGATCGAGAGCAAACTCATCTGATGAATGAGATGTTAACGCGCTTGAATGTAACAGAGGCGCAAAAAACGCAAACATCCTCTGAGACTTTACATGGTTTTCATGCGGAAAAACAAGCCGTACAAGAGGAATTAGGGGCCGCAAAAGCAGAAGTACAGATGCTTTCCGTACATCTGCAGCAAGTTTCTGAAGAGTTAGCTAGAGCTTTGGGCTCTTTAAAGAAATTTGAACCATTGCAACTTGAAAAAAGATTTTTGCAAGAAAGATTGCAAGCCGCTGAATTAGAATTAGCTTCTATTTCTCAAAAAATGAAACCATCCGCTCATTCATCTTCCCAAGAAAAATCCGAAAAAATAGAATTTTTAGATAAATTATCTAAACAAGAATTACTTATAAAAAATCTGCAAGAAGAATTAAAAACTGCAGTTCAGGCAACGGCATTGCATCAACAGTTAAAGGAAGAAATTGAATTAAAAACTGCAGAACTTCATGAGTCTCGTATTAAATTATTTCAGGCAGATACTCAAATGCAACAGCTTTTGATTGAAAAAAAACAATTACAATCGAGCGTTCCTCAATCTTCTTCCCAAGAAAATCCAGCTGTTCGCGTTGAAAAAGAAACTCTTTTACATAAATTAACTGCACAGGAATCTCTTTTAGATGGGCTGGAAGAAAGATTAAAAAATGTAGCTCAAACAGAGACATTGTACAAACAATTAAAAGAACAATTTGAAGAAAAAAATAGTGTGCTTCATGATACCCGCGCGAAATTATTTCGAGCAGATACACAATTGCAACAGCTTTTGATTGAAAAAGAACATCATACATTAGAAGAAAAACCCATTTCGAAAGAACTTGAAAATGAAATTTCCTCCCTGGAGCAAGAAGTATCGGAGCTTCGAGAGGAAAACGATCAGCTCCAAGAGATCATTACGAGTTTATCTAGTTTAGAAACCCCGCCTCCCGGAAAAAAAAAGTTAAAAAAAGTCTACATTTTGAATCAGGACAAATGCTATTCCCGTATTGTTAAAAAAGATGAAGCGTAATATTTTTTTATTAATTCTATTTTAATTTTCTTCTGATTATACCGAACGTGATTCAAAAGTTGGTCGATAGATGGAATTGAAAGCTGCCAAAAATCGATTCAAAGAAAGGGGGGAATAAAGTCTTGCTTAGTTCTCGATCAATTGATTATAGTTTTCGGTTTTAGGGAAATTTATGAGTCTATTTCCAAAAATATCAGGCATTGACAGCATCCCTCTTCGTTCTGATATGCCACTCCAACCTCCGCAAGAGTTTATGGCAAGGTCAATAGAAGAAATGGCCATTTATATCAGTGATATTTATGCAACATTTCTAGAATTGACGAACGAAGAAAGACTTAGGCTTAAAGAAAAGGGAATGGAATTATATCCATTACAAGAAGATTTGCAAGAGGAGTTGTTGTCCGATCTTTCAAAAATCGAGAGATTTAGGACGGCCTTAAAAGAACGAATTATCGAAGATCTGAGTCAACTAAAGAATGGAAGATCGGTTGTTTATCTTTCAATAGACAGCTGTCCAGAAAAGAAATTGCGTGAAGTTTGCCAATCTATTTTTACTCATAATCTGTGTTTTGCATTTCCTTGTAAATCTTCTATACGGGTGTTGGTGAGAAATGAGCAATTTAGTTTAACGATGCGGTTTGAGCGCAGTCGCAGTGGTCGCATCTTAGAATAATTACAAGAGGAACTTATGGTTGCATCTTTTCCAAAAACAGAAACTCTTCACGGGGTTCCTGTCACTTGGTATGAAGCTATAGGTGAATTTTCAGAAGACTCTATAGACCAAGCAATGGTAGAAATTGCTTCTCATGTCAGTAAACTATATGCGAAATTTTTTACGTTAACTGATGAGGAGAGGGATGAACTGCGTAAAGAAAAAGATCCAAGTTCTCAGCTCAATTGAGCGCCCATCACAGGTGCAGAGGGACTATAATCGAATAATCACGGAGATTGGGACACCAGCCCCTCATCCCAAACCCCGGGGAAAATCTCCTGGGAGACAACAAGGGCACAAAATTGGAGCATTCTGTTATCAGGAAATCAGTTAAAAAAGAGAATAAGGAACCTGAGAAGCAAGCTAAAAAGCAAAAAAGAGTGGTTTCTAGAAAAAAGAGAGACCAACCCCTAAAATGTTCACGCATGCGTCGAGTTTGGTCGAAAAATCGCCCGCCTCCTATGCGATGTGAGAGAATTACCGAAACCAATTTATTTTGAACTGATTTTGCGCAGTTTCGGCGCGAAATTAGTCCAAACTTCAGTAGAGATTCGACCTGAGCAAATTGGTCAGGAACGATTCAAAAAGCGTTTTGCGCGGCGCTTCAGCAGCAAATCGCGGCGATGCCAAGATTCGAGGTTCTCTCCCAGATTTTTTTTGTATTCTTTTTTTAGCTTTTCAAATTTAAGTAGCTTTTCTTGGATTTGATAGCGTCCCGATTTTTTATTTAAACTATTTAGATTGTTTTTGCGGGTTTCGAAAAATTGGTCTAAATGCAACAGATGCTGTAAAAGACTCTCTTGTGTTTTCTGAAATGCAGTGACCTCCATTTCAGATAACTCTTGCAGCTCTACATCCTGAACCAATTCTGCATTGCGGATGAGCTGATCGAGCGTTGTGTCAATCTCAATCAAAACCTCTTCGGCAAACATACCTTCACCCTAAGTTGTGTACTAATTTTATTCTTTAGAATAAATATGTAATTTTTCAAAGAAAAAACTTTTGTTTTAAGGAACGTTTTTTCTAAATTGAGATCTAATTTCTTCTGTTGAAGTAGTTTGTTGTCCGTAAAAAAATCTTGTTTTTTTACTGAATTTTTTGTAGATTTTCCTCATTATGATTGGTTTTTGCCCTCTTGCTTCCGGTTCGAAAGGAAATAGTATTTTTGTCGGTACAAAAAATACGCGTATCTTGATTGATGCAGGAATCAGTGGAACGCAACTCATCCAACGTTTAGCACAAATTGATGTGGATTTGGATTCCATTCAAGCAATTTTAATTACTCATGAACACGATGATCATATCAAAGGATTAAAATTCTTAGCCGAACGAAAAGTGAAAATTCCTATTTTAACTAACGCTGAAACTGCAAAAGGGATTTTTGCCTCTTTAGAGGTGAAATTGCGTTTTAAAATTTTTACAACGGGAGAGGCGTTTGAATTTGGAGATTTAAAAATTCACCCTTTTAGTATCCCGCATGACACGTTGGATCCAGTAGCCTTTACGATTGAAATCGATGATTTAAAATTGGGATTTTGCGCAGATTTAGGCTATGCGACATCTCTTGTCAAAAAACAATTGGAACAATGCGATTATCTCTATTTAGAATCCAATCATCAAGTATCGATGGTTCATTCTTCATCTCGTCCGGAAAAATTAAAGGGGCGCATTTTAGGCAGGCAGGGACATTTGTCCAATGAAGATTGTGGGCGTTTGATTGCTGCCGTTTGGCATAGTAAACTCAAACATGTCCACTTAGCTCATTTATCTAAAGAGTGCAACACACCGGAAATAGCTCTTGAAACCGTAGGGAACATTTTGCAAGAGAAGGGTTGCTTGGCTCCTCTTTCCATTGCCCATCAAGAAAAAATTTCCAACCCTATATTTTTTGATCAATCGATGGGCCAAAGAAATCCGTCAGAGATCCATTGCGCTCTACAAGGAATATGATGCTGATGAAATAGATGTTGGATTTCTATTTCAAGAGCTACCAAATCGGCATCTGTATGGCTTGGATCATGATGAGTTACAAACCAAATCGGCGTTTTAGTTTGCTCGATGAGATAAGCAGCATTGAGAACAGAGGAGTGTCCCCAACCCACTTTATGGCGATATTCCTCTTCTGTATATTGAGCTTCATGGATGATCAAGTCGCAGTTTTTTAAAAATTGGATCATGCTTTGGCAGGATTCGGCAATGTTTGTTGGGACCTGGTTAAATGGCCCGTGATAGCCTTGCAGCATTTCATTATCTGTAATATAGCTAAATGTTTTTTCTGGAGTTTGTACTTTAAAGCAATAGGTAAGTCCGGGATGATTCGTATGATGAACATTCAGTGTCACATTACCCAGGGTAAGCGGGGTGTTTTGATGCAAAGTTTTGAAGGACAAATTAGCTTTTACTTGCTCCAAGCGAACTGGAAAAAATTCAGGGGCTAAAAGATCGGAAATAAGCTCTTTATAGGATCTTCCTATATTGGGAGGAGACCAAACCGTAATATGCACTTCCGGTTGATAGATCGGAGAGAAAAAGGGCAAGCCAATGAGATGATCCCAATGAGCGTGGCTTAAAAATAAATGAATGTGTTTGATTTTTTGATCGAGTAGTTCTTCGCCTAAAGCGCGTATGCCGGTCCCTGCATCAAAAATAAGGGCCATGCCTTCATAGCGCATTTCTAAAGTACATGTATTGCCCCCAAAACGGACATATTCTGCACCGCTGACAGAACAAGAGCCTCGAGTTCCCCAAAATTTAAGATAACTATTCATCATCGGATTCCTCAGAGGTTTCGGGAACGTTTGCTAATACGCGACGAGGACGAGCTCCTTCTTGCGGGCCAATGATCCTATTTCTTTCGAGCTCATCCATCAAAGACGCTGCGCGAGCATATCCAATTTTTAATTTTCGTTGTAAATAGGTCGTGGAAGCACTTTTTGACGCTAAAATTGTGGTGAGCGCTTGATCATAGAGTGGGTCTTTCCCTTGTGCATCGTCTTTATCCGGACCAATATCTGTCGGATGATAAGAATCAAAAGAAGGAATCAAATAATTAGGCGGCGATTGTTTGCAGATATGCTCTATGACTTGATTGATGTCTTCATCGCTAATGTATGATCCTTGCGCTCGGATAAGCTGCGATGATCCGGGAGGAAGAAAGAGACAATCTCCATTGCCGAGAAGGCTTTCTGCTCCGACTTCATCCAAAATGATTTGCGAGTTGATTCGAGAGGCCACTTTGAAAGAGATTCGAGTTGGAATATTCGCTTTGATGATGCCGGTAATCACTTCGCGAGAAGGGCGCTGTGTTGCCAAAATAAGATGAATCCCCACCGCTCTGGCCATCTGAGCGATTCGGGCGATGGGCGTTTCAATATCTGCGCTCGACACCATCATGAGATCGGCAAACTCATCTACGATCGCAACGACAAGAGGCATATGTTCTGGAATGGGGATACTAAGGGACGTTTCAAGTTCTTTGTTGATTTTGCGATTATTAAAGGCGCCCACATTGCGAAGTCCTAGCTGTTTTAAAATTTCATAGCGCGCTTGCATTTCTTTCACAAGCCATTGGAGCGC
>Ga0206895_1177_pt1 | contig 16841 bp, 16 predicted proteins | sample Alteio_BWOrgHeat_51_FD_152967 | JGI IMG/M metagenome (GOLD analysis project Ga0206895, IMG submission 152967) | Enriched cells from forest soil in Barre Woods Harvard Forest LTER site, Petersham, Massachusetts, United States -... | ecosystem: Environmental > Terrestrial > Soil > Temperate forest >...
CTATCAGGTCCCTGCTCCCTTTACCTCTTTGGTGTTGAATAATGTATTGCAATTATTTGGGGTTGCCAATTACAATCCCGGGGCAGTCTCTAGCTTAACGCTGGATAATAGCCAGGCGGACTGGGTTCCGGTTGGCACAGCATGTCCGGATTTTGATCAGGGCACACCGCTAAGCGCTTTTTTATGGAATGGAGATGCATCCATGTTTGGAGTCGGAAATGATGGCCGCGCCTACGGTGTCGGCTGGGTGAATGGATGGGGCAATTGGGATACCATAGGTACGAAAAGTCCTTACTTTTCGGCGGCCACCCCGCTGGCAGGCATCGTGTTGAACAACATCCCGTATGTATTCGGCGTTGCAACGGATAATATGGTTTACGGTGTATCTTATACTGCCGGAGTAGGATGGGGTGATTGGACCATTATAGGCACGGAACGCCCGGTTTTTCCAACTAACACATTACTAACTGTACTCGACAACGGCGATGCGCCAGTTATATTCGGACTTGGGCCAGATGGTTTTGCATACGGCTCGGTTTGGAATCAGGGCTGGGGTGATTGGATTAAAATATAGTAATCGCGAAGGGATCGCTGAACCGTTTTTGTAGCGTTTTTTTTAGTCGATAATGATGTATACGCAGTGGGCAGGGTTTCGTAGAAAGAAGATTGTGGAAAAATGGAGTAGAGGTATCAAAGCCTGCAGGTATAGGGAATGGCGTATTCGTGGTTAAACGTTAACCCGATTAGGGTCGCTTAATAATTACATGGTTTGTGAGGTGAGGAATAATTTATAATACATTCATTTGTGATAGCCTTGCATCATTGAAAAAATGGTTCGAAGAAAGTCCACTTCCGCCAACGAAAGGGAAAGATGAAAGTCTTTCCCTTTTTTTATGCCTATTAATCCAAGGTTTATCCAGCAAGCGTTTCAGACGATTTGCTCGAACATATCTGACACAGCTTTTATTTATATTTCAGGACAAGCCATTAGCCTAAATCGGAATCAGCCGATCAATGCAATGGGAATAATTAATCCAGCAAATGAAAGAGTAAAAATCAGCATTGGAACACTGACGGTACAACATACTGCGTTACGCTTTATTTATTCATGATAATATCCAGTGACACATGAATATCCGGTACAAGTTTTTCTTTGATGCCCGATAAAATATCAAGCATGTTTTTGTTTTGGTTTTTTTGATCAAGGCCCCATAGCTGATGCGATATGTCGACATTAGCAGTGATATGGCTGCTCTTGTTTTTTGTGTCAATGATAGCCGTAAATTCTATCGGGTTGGTAATATCTTTTATAGTAAGATCGCCCGCAACATTATAGTTCATCGATGAACCGACCCGGGTGATCTTTTTTACCACCATGGTCGCTAAAGGATGCTGGCCTGATGCAAAAAATGCGTTTCCCCTTAGCTCTGCATCCTTTTTTTTTCTGCCTGCCTCATTGGGATTATCCGTAGTGCGGATGCTGTTCATATCCATGTGGAAGGTTCCGCGTACAGGTTCGCCCGTGGCTGAATATTCTAAATTGCCGGACTGAAAAAGGAAATAACCGAAATGGCCGCCCATCATATTACCGGTATTCCACAATACTTTACTTTTTTGAACATCGAGTTGCCAGCCTGGCTGCGAGTGCTGTGTACAGGCAACGGCCTGGAGCATCATCATTAATACAAGAGTGGTAGAGGCTTTGTAAATCATAGCGTATAAATTTGAGGCCGTAAACTACTTCCACATCCTTTTTCTGATGCTATCAATATTGTAAATTCATTTGTAAACATTGTAAATTCTGCGCAATGGCTAGTAAAGGCCGTACTACCTATCCTGATACGAAGAGGCGTTACATGATGCCGCTCCTTTTTCTGCTGACTGGTGCAGTCATTTGCGCAGCGTTCGGCTTTACGGGTAATGAAAATTTTGATATCGCTAAACAGCAGATACTGTTGCGGAATATCGGGCATGAGATACTGCTGCATGCAGGCGACAGCTCATCGAGGGTGTTACCTGTACAGAAAATAGCCCCGCATGAATACCAGGTAAGGTTTGAAAATGAATTTACTTTTCAAACAGATTCTTTGGTTAAGATCATCAGGCGGTCGTTGGAGAAAGATCATCTTACAGAAGATTATATCGTTAATGTCCTGAACTGTTCGGGTAAGGAAGTTTTATTTGGATATGCCATCTCCCGGAAAGAACAGAACACTATCGTTCCTTGTTTAGGCCGTAAGCAACCGCGTGGCTGTTACCTGGTCAACATCAGATTTCAGAACACAGCCTTTACCCCTATACCCAACGGATACCTGGCAGGAGGATTATCCGTGTTCGCTTTTATCGGGTTGCTGGCTGTGCGTCCGTTCAGGACAAGGCGGTCGAGGGTTGCGACAGCAAATACAAACTCAGATGATTTGCGGGTCGGTAATACTTTATTTGAACCCGGCAAAAGGCAGATCACTATTTCGGGTATTACAACAGAACTTACGCCCAAGGAAAATAAACTGCTGAAGATATTTGCCGGTTCTCCTGGCGAGCTTATAGAAAGACACAGGCTTCAAAAAGAAATATGGGAAGATGAAGGCGTGATCGTAGGACGGAGCCTGGATGTGTTCATATCAAAACTCAGAAAAAAACTGGAAGGCGACGCATCGATACAGGTCGCAAACGTGCACGGAAAAGGATACCGGTTGCAGATCGATGATACAATAATATCAGACAAAGGTTAGAAATAAGGAATATCATTATACACGTGTTCATATCCGCTAGTTGATGAAGATACTCCAGGAACCCGTTCGAAAAAAATCCACTTCGGGCAACAGAAAGGAAAGATAAAAGTCTTTCTCTTTTTATTTGTCCTGTTCATAATCGGTTGTTGGTCAGGCGAGGTAACTATATATGCATTGGAACACGTTGAAACAATAAAAAAGGCTAAGATGTATGATCTTATAATAGTTTTAGAATAATGATCAGACCTCCCATACTAATAACTGTAAATACTCTAACGTCAATATATCCCTTCTTATTGGAAAATTTATTTCCTTTTATGACTTGATTAAACCATCCCTTTTGAAACTTATTAGTAAAAATGTATAGATATAGGAATAGGCTTCCTATGTAAAGCGTAATAGCGATAAATTGAAAAGTATTCATAGAATATTTATTTAGTTCTTTTAGCTGCTTTCTTAACAGGTTTAGGATTGCCCTTAACAGATGCAGCCATTATGTTATGGAATGTGTTAGAGTCCTCTTTGCGTGATGTTTATAAAGTATGTAAAAAACTTTCTTCGCAGAACACCCGCTATTTTAATCTCATGATCAACACACTAACGCAGAAAATGCAGCGCATAATCATAAAATATTGAAAGTATATCCTGCGAGGAAGGTAACGTAGTTCTACGCAATTTTAAAAACATACAACGATTTCTATTGCATTTGTGATTTACACTTCTTACCTTGTTTGCAATCCCCCACGATCTCAACGGATCAAATATCTACCCCCGCCGCCCCCTGATTTTCATCCACATTATTGTTTAGTACAATGGCTTTGCTATGGTGTGCATGGAATGATTAACTGCAACCAACACCTACATATTATGAGCCAATGCAATGCATTCGACAGTTCCTGACGATTGCCTTATCCTTATGGGCAGATCCGCAAAGCGGACCGGAAATCTTTGTAAAAAAATATTCACTTAAAAATCAAACAAATGAACAATGCAAAATCTGTAACTGTGAGTTTACCGGGAGGAGACGCATCACAGAAAATTACGTTTCACCAATCCAAAAGCATAGGTATTCCTATGCTAAAAGGAACCTCATCCGACATTACGGAAAAAGTTAACCAGGCACATGTTAAGATCCTGCCGTACGAACCGCAGATCCTCGCATGGGTAGCTGCATCCGGTCAAAATGCAAAACAGTTTACCGAAGACCCTTTCCAGGCGATGGAGAGTGCGGCAATCGGTATTCCTGCTGAAATTCTGGCTGAACTGAAAGCCGTTTCACAATTATTACTAACCACTTTAAAAAAATAAACATGGCAACAGTAACTACAGAGGGATGGGATTTGGTGGCAGTAGCCAACCAGACTTTGATTAACAGCGGCCTTACTGCCGCTTATAATGCAAACCTCTTTCCCCATGACATCAATTATTCAGCTTTAGGGATCACGTTTGTTGGTACGATGGGTATACCGGTTGCCAATCTGAACCCGGCATCAGCATCCGGCACCAACTCACTCGCTTCTGTTATCGCTCCCTTAACCGGAACTTTAACTTATAACGGCACCAGCTACCTGTTACCGGCAAACAGTACACTCTCCATCACTTCCAATTTGAAATATGTTTCCGTAACGCTTAGTGGCGGTGTAAGCGCCATGCAGTTATACCTTGACCTTGCCAGTAACCTGGCAGTGTACCAGGCCGCTATCAATGCACCATCACCTCCGTTCTGGTTACCGATACTGGATGGTATCATCCAGGGTTATCTGCAAACGCAGTACCAGGGAGGTTCCTATTATCTCGGAACCGTAAATATGAGTGGTGTACCCGCAGCGCTGCTTCCAACAGGCAGTGTTTATTTTGCTACGCAGCCCAATACGGCAACGCCTGCCGCCAATATCATGGCGCTGGTTGCCAACACCAGCACAGGAAGCCCAGGTATATTGGATTTCACTTCCAACCCTGCGCTGCTGCCTTCCACGCAGAATGCGGCGATCTATATTTCCAACCGCTGCGTTTTGGTTAACATGGTGTTGCCTGCACTGGCAAAGCAGTTAAACACAACTGCCGCATCATTCAATGTTACCGGAAATGCCACAACGCCATATACGCTTGCCCTGAATACCAATATTGGTATTTCCGGCGAATACGATCCTACATTGAACAGCCTGAATGTGTATATAAACAATTCGCAGAATATACAAGGTGATTATGGCGCCACAGGATACCCGATCTCTGCATTCAGCAGTCTTATGTGGGTGGATGTTAACGGTAGTTTTTACCTCTCGCCTGTATTAACGGCCCAGGTAATTTCCATCAGTGCAAATACCCCGAACGGAAACGGTTCGATTCATTTAAGTACAGGGGGGTGGATCATTGTAGGTGCATTAGTGATAGCCACATTCGGAACCCTTGGCGGAGCCATGGCAGCGGTTGTTGCGATCGTTGTACCGATCATTATCACCCAGCTGAATTTTTCCGTGAGCATGTCGGGCCTCGCCACCAGCCTCAACGGTGCCGGACTCGCCTTTTCCTGGCCGGCACAAACACTTGCACCGATCACAAGCATTGCGCTACCCGGTGACCTGGTGTTGTACCTGAATCCGCAAGTGTAGTAATTATTTATTTTTCTTCGCGGGGTTTCCCTTTTACGGAAATCCTGTGAAGAAAATAAAGATGACAATTTTATTACCCGAAACAGGTAAAGGAATTCAGATGAAAGGGTTAGCGCGACCAACCACGTCCCCAGAGAATTGGTTAATAATTCTGAGGCCTTTGTTATTTCATCTTAACCGGCCTTATCAATTGTGAGAAAGTAAGTGAACCCATTTTCCATTTAGCATTTTCCCTGACATACACTTCAGTCACCATAAATGCATGGGTCACTTCATTGCCGCCGACCACTGCGAGTAAGTCAATATCATTTAAGAGGATGGCTGTGTTACCAATAATATTAACGGTCACAGCATACACTTCGGCTTTTTTATACCAGATCCCGCCGTCTTTAATCGTATTTAACTCCTGTGTTTTCCCCCAGCTGCCGCCCATATGAATGAACATAGCTTTTTGATCAAAGAGCATGTTTAAAGAATCAATTTTCTTTTCAGACATCCAGGCCCATTTGCTCTTTGAAAGATTGATGATCTCCTGTTGTTCAGTTGTATTGTTGGTGGAGGTTTTAATTGTTTCAGTTGGCTGTGCCTTCGATGATTGTACTGTCAGCGTAAAGAAACATAGTGCAAGGATGAATGCTTTCATAAGAATGTACGTTGGTTTTAGGATAATCTATCTGTTGGTTACTTTTTGTAAATGCGCAGGATACCGGTCTCCCTGCACTGCAATATTTTTTAGCGCATCATTAATTTGTTGCAGGTCGTCTGTATGTAATGTGATGGATGTTGCCCCAATGTTTTCTTCCAGTCGATGTAGTTTCGTAGTACCGGGAATTGGAACGATCCATGGCTTTTGCGCAAGCAACCAGCTAAGCGCAATTTGCGCAGCTGTTGCGTTTTGTTTGCCGGCAATACTTTGCAAAAGTTCAACGAGGTTTTGATTTGCTTTCCTGTTCTCTTCAGAAAACCTGGGCAGGCTGTTCCTGAAATCGCCTGATTCAAAATTTGTCGCTGCATCAATTTTACCGGTAAGGAATCCGCGGCCGAGTGGGCTGAACGGAACAAAGCCGATACCCAGTTCTTCCAGCACAGGGAATATTTCTTTTTCGGGTTCGCGCCACCAAAGTGAGTATTCGCTTTGCAATGCTGCTACCGGCTGAACAGCATGAGCAGCACGTATGGTTTGAACACCTGCTTCTGAAAGCCCAAAGTGTTTTACTTTACCTTCTTTGATCAGGTCTTTCACCGTTCCTGCAACATCTTCAATAGGCACATTAGGATCAACGCGGTGCTGATAAAGCAAGTCTATTACATCTGTTCTCAATCTTTTTAATGATGCTTCTGCAACAGCGCGGATATTTTCGGGACGGCTGTCCAGCCCTGAAATTGCAACGCCATCTTTAAATCCAAACTTAGTAGCGATCACCACTTCTTTGCGAAAAGGAGCCAGCGCCTCGCCGAGCAGTTCTTCATTCGTGAACGGGCCGTACACCTCAGCAGTATCAAAGAAAGTTACACCACGTTCAAATGCTTTTTGCAATAGATCGATGGCCTGCTTTTTTTCCATGGGCTGTCCGTAAGCAAAACTCATCCCCATGCAACCGAGGCCGATTGCTGAAACTTCCAATCCGTTGTTACCTAATGTTCTTTTTTTCATGTCTTTTGTTTGATTGATTAATTGTTCAGCTTTCTTTCTCCAAGCCACTTCACCATGTTAGGGTCGCGGTGATCAAAAAAACTGCTTGCTTTCATGTCGAGACTCTTGATTGATCCCATATCCTCGTTGCTTAAATGAAAATCGAAGATGTTGAAGTTCTCTTCCATCTTTTCCTTACGAACTGATTTAGGGATCGCGATAACGCCCCGCTGAGTGAGCCATCGCAGAACCACTTGCGCGATAGATTTATTGTATTTGTTGCCAATGGTTTGTAAGAGTTCATTTGAAAACAGATTGTTTTTCCCTTCCGCAAATGGTCCCCATGATTCGATCTGCACATTATTTTCAATCAGGAATTCCTGCGTTTCATTTTGTTGATGAAAAGGATGCGTTTCCATCTGGTTTACTGCGGGTTTGATTTCATTGTGGATCATCAGATCCATTATCCTGTCCGGTTGAAAATTGCTTACACCGATCGCGCGTATTTTGCCTTCTTTATATAATGCTTCCATCGCACGCCAGGTTCCATACACATCACCATATGGCTGATGGATCAGGTATAAATCGAGATAATCGAGTTGTAATTTTTGCAAGGAATCTTCAAAAGCTTTTTTTGTACCTGCAAAACCATCGGACTGAATCCACACTTTGGTTGTTATGAAAAGCTGGTCCCTTGGAACGCCACATGTTTTAATCGCCCGGCCAACCGCTTCTTCATTCATATATGACTGGGCTGTATCGATCAGGCGGTAGCCGGTATCAATGGCATCGCGCACGCTTCTTTCGCATTCGGCAAGATCCTTCACCTGGAAAACGCCAAAACCCAGTATCGGCATTGTAACTCCGTTATATAATGTAATCGTTTCCATATTGTCTGTTTATCTCAGGGCAAATATCCGACCATAACCTGGGGCCAAGTGAAGATAGATTACGGTTTGTTCTACCATTATTACTGATTTACAGTTTGTATGCGGTTGATCACAGGATATAATGATAAGTTTGGGTCGTCAAACGTTTAAAATGCAAGAGGTAATTAATTTCGACAGTGTAGCCAAGTATAACGCCTTCAATAACAATGAGACCAGGCACCCGCTGGTGAGCATTGTCGATTTTTCAAAAGCGGATACGAGGCACGGTGGATTCAAAGCCCTGTTTGGTTTTTATACAGTCTTTTTAAAGGATGTGAAATGCGGTGACCTGGTTTATGGAAAGAATACTTATGACTACCAGGAAGGCACACTTGTATTTTTGGCACCGGGCCAGGTGTTGGCTACCACATATAGTGGAGAAGCCTATCAGCCGAAGGGCTGGGGTTTGATCTTTCATCCTGATCTGATCATCGGCACTTCATTGGGTAAACACATTCATGAATATTCTTTTTTTGGCTATGAAACAAGAGAGGCGCTTCACCTGTCAGAGAAAGAAAGAAATATCGTTCTGGAAAGTTTTTCAAAGATCGATTATGAACTGGATCATGCGATCGACAAGCACAGTAAAAAACTGATCATCGCCAATATCATTTTGTTCCTGGATTATTGTGTAAGGTTTTATGACCGGCAATTCATTACGCGCGACAACATACATAAAGGGATTTTAGAAAGGTTTGAAATATTGCTTAATGGATATTTTAATTCAGAGAAACCAACAATCACAGGTTTACCGGGTGTCGCCTATTGCGCTTCCAAATTAAATCTTTCGCCCAATTATTTTGGAGACCTCATCAAAAAAGAAACCGGCATAACAGCACAGGAATATATCCATTCCAAGATCATTCATATCGCTAAAGAAAAAATATTCGATATCAATAAATCTGTTAACCAGGTTGCATCAGAGATGGGTTTTAAATACCCGCAGCATTTTACCAGGTTATTTAAACAGAAAGTGGGTGTTTCTCCCAGCGAATATCGTTCACTCAACTAACAACAGTAACACTGCATCGCACTATGAATAAGGTATTACTCATCGATACGCATTTGACATATCCTAATTGGACAGAGGGTAAATTAAACGCAGCTTTCTACAAAATTGCCAAAGATTTTTTTCTATCCAAAGGATTTGAAATACTGGAAACAAAAGTTGAAAGCGGTTACAATCCGCAGGAAGAAGAAAAAAAACATCTGGAAGCGGATATAGTGATCTTGCAAACACCCATTAATTGGTTTGGTTCCCCATGGATCTATAAAAAATATGTGGACGAAGTATTTAACTGCGGGCTTGCCAGCAAATCATTCTTATCGGGCGATGGCAGAACGCGCGAGGATCCATCTAAACAATATGGCACCGGTGGCCTGATGCAGGGAAAAAAGTTTATGATCTGTGCAACATGGAATGCGCCGGCAGAAGCTTTCAATAATCCGGAGTATCAGTTATTTGGCGGCAAAGGCCTGACAGATATTTTCCTGCCGATTACAAGCAATTACCGCTTTTGCGGTTACGATATAGTAGACAGTTATAATTGTTTTGATATTTTCAGGCGCAACGATATAGAAAAAGATCTGGAAAAATATCCTGCCTATTTATCATGGGCTTTTGGCCTTTAGATTCGCTATCTTAAATTCATTATGCGCCACCGGCAAATCGCCACACAGGCATAAATTCAAAGAGAACACCTGAGAACATTCCTGATCACATTATTTTAAGAAACACCCTGTGCAAAATAAACTTTTGCAAATTCATGGTTAATGAAGATCTCAGGCGGCCAACAACGGTGTAAGGATAAGATCAGCGTTCGGAACTTCAAATAACCCACTTGATACAATAACGATACCGGCAGGAAGAAAGCCCTGCAGGCCATCAGCATCTGATGTATTTTCAATGATCCGAAAGGAAGTGGCAGAGAAATTGCATATGGCATATCAACCTTTTATATACCGCATTGAGATGGCCGCATTTTTTTGCTGAATACGAACGGTATTTTAAAATCCAATCCTATGAAATGTAGATCCTTTTGCATGGTTATGTATGTGTGGCTCATTGCCATGAGTTGCACAAAGAAATATCAGACTGCCGATCCTGCCGGCTCCGGCCCTGCTTCAGGTGGAGCACAGCCCGCCTGCAGTAGCCAGATCATTGATGTTGAAAGTATGCAGGTCTTCCCTGCAACCAATCCCTGGCATGCTGATATTTCTGCTTCAGAAGTTGATCCGAACAGTACCCAGATCTTAAGTAAATACGCGCAAACCGGGCTCCATCCAGATTTTGGAAGCGGCTTGTACCAGGGATCAACCATCGGTTTCCCGTTTATAGTTGTTTGTGCCAACCAGGCCAGGATCCCTGTCGTTTTCAGGTCTAATGCCTATGATGGTAATTATGGAGATGAGAGCGATCCCGGACCCTACCCGATCCCCTTAAATGCACCTATTGAACAAAGCGGGGATGCACATGTACTTGCGATTGATAAAGACAATATGAAATTATATGAGCTGTACAATGCAAATGTAAATGGAACGCACTGGGAAGCTTCCAGTGGTGCGGTCTTTGATCTGACATCTAATGCATACAGGCCCGATGGATGGACATCAGCCGATGCTGCCGGGTTACCTGTTTTTGCCGGCCTCATCCGTTACGATGAGGTTGCTAACGGAGCAATCAATCATGCTGTCCGTTTTACACTGCAAAAGCCATATGTATTACCCGCCCATATCCTGCCTGCGCGCCATGATGTAAACAGCACGGGCCAGGCAAATGCTTCACTCCCTTTTGGCGCAAGGCTGCGTTTAAAAGCCGGGTTTGATATCAGCAGTTACCCTTCAAAAATCCAGGTGATCCTTAAGGCCTTTAAAAAATACGGGCTGATACTGGCTGATATCGGCAGCAACATGTACATAAGCGGGTCTGTTGATGAGCGTTGGGATAATGATGAACTCAGCCGCTTAAGTAATGTAAAAGCAAGTGATTTTGAAGTAATAAAACTTAATTAAATAACCGGCAGTGTATCAGCCTGGAAATTCAAAGCAAATCAAAACTGCGTCTTAGCGCCTTTGCGTGAAAAAAATGTACGCAAAGGCGCTAAGGCGCAGTAATTATATAAAGCATACTATAATTTTCAAACCGGTACACTGCCAGGCGGTCTCTGATAAAACATATTGCAAGTTCCTCAGTATTTGAAATGCGCTTTTATTTTATCTAAGAAATCTCTTTTCTTTCGCCTGCTTACTTCTATTTTTTTCCCATTGGTCATGATCACATCGCCTCCTTCTCCACGCAGGTATTCTCTTACATGCATGATATTGATAAGATAGGATTTATGGATACGGCAAAAAGTTCCGCCCGATAATAGCCTGTCATACTCAAACAGCGGTTTTGAAATCAATTCCGATCTGTTATCTGCCAGCCAGAAAAGCGTATAGCTTCTTTGTGCCTCGCAGTAGATGATCTCGTCAAGCTTAACAACGGTAAGGCCTTTCTGTGTTGGAAGGCATAACATTAATTCATGTAACATTCCATCCTTATTTATTTTATTACCCCATGACCGGCCTTTCTCTTCTCCTTGCTTCATAAACAGAATTGGTTTACGCCCGATTGTAAAATATTTGATATAAGGTGTTGTGTTATTAAATTTTCAATATGCTAAATGAATTCTCTGCGTCTTACTCCGCGCCTTTGCGTTTCTGCAGTGAAAAATATCCTGAAACAACAACAGGTTCAGGTTTGTAAACCTTTTCACCGCAGAGAAGCAGCAGTTTCGCAGAGTATTGTAATAGCACAATACGTTTGATATTACTGATCCGGAATCGAGGGGGAATTCACAAAATTATCTGCGGGCCGGTTGCACCGGGAATACGCAGGCTGATCAGTTTAATTGCCTGGGGTCTCTTCAAAAAACAGGGCATCATGCAATTTGTTTACTCAATATGTCAACAACTGCCGGAGATTCTGTATAAAGAATTCTTTTTTAGCCCTGCTTATTTCCAGTTCGGAACCATCGGCCATTACTACACTGCCACCTTCGCCCCGAAGATATTGCCTGACATGTAAAATGTTTATCAGGAACGATCTGTGTATCCGCAGAAAAGTGGTACCGGATAATAATTGTTCGTAATCAAACAAGGGCCTGGTAACTAATAATGACCGGTTAAGAAGAAGCCTGAAAATGGTATGGTTGCCTTGCGCCTCGCAATAAAGCACTTCGTTCAGCTGAACGATCAGGAACCCTTTTTGTGTGGGCAGGCAGAGTTTTACCTGGCTTGCAGAAACCGGCTTAGCCATATGTTCATGGCTGCTTTTTGTTTTCATAAGATATTAGATTCAGTCAATAATAAAGCAGATACGGAACACTTCACAAAGCGTTGCCTGAGAATGTTTCAATTGCCTGATATTGTTATGAGCGGCAGGAATCTGCTGTAAGGTTCTCCGCAGGGCCCATAAACTGATCGTCAAAATATTTATACAACACCATGCTGCGCAGAATACTTTCAAGAGGCATTCGCAGCGAACGATTGCAATTGTTTTGTTTGGCGAGTACTTTGCGAGGAATGAAAATTGGTTCTCTGACAAGAGAAAGATGAAAGTTTTTCCCTTTTTTATTTTATCTTATTTCCTATTCGTTGCTAGTTAGGTACACAAATTTTCAATTAAGCTTCTTATTTGACCAAAGTAAAATAGTTTATTATAATTAACTCATAAAATCACGAAAATATATTTATGAAAGTTACACTACTCAAAATTTCAAACATACTGAGCTATGATTTTCTGCCTGACTTTGAGGATGCTTTACCAACAATTAACCTTAAAAATGACCTGAATATTTTAATCGGAACAAACGGTTCGGGGAAATCCAACCTTTTGGAAATCATAAATAAACTGCTTCAAGGGCACTTTTTTGACGGATACTACATAAATGATCACGGATCGTATACAGATCCAGCTCTAAAATTTATTAAACATGATAATGAGAGACGTAATAATAGTCAAAATACATTATTCAGAAACTTCAATAATAGAGAAAAAGAATCTGAATTTTTAGTCGAAATAAATCCTGATGTTGGAGATATAGAAAATTTACTTTTTTTATACAACAACTGGGAGGAACTAAAAGAATATGCAAGATTATATTGCGATAATACTACTTTTTTTAACCAGTCATTATCATTTACTTCTACCAATATTTCCGACTTGACAAAATGCATCTTCAATTTTAAACTAGATAATGCAGGTATAGGCAGAGTAGCAATTTCTCTTAAGCCAAGACCAAGTTTAACCGCATGTGAAAATTTCTTTTACTATTACCTAATATATTTCAATCAAATTCAAACCTTGCTGGAATTTTTGAATTTCTTCCAGGCTAAGTCATTTCAATTGTTAAAAAATTCATTTGCCTTAATTAGCTCTATGCGAGTATATGGCGGATTTAATGAAAATATTTCACTCGCAGTTGGCTTAAATGAACAGGTAAAACAAGCCAATCAACAAGAAAGCACTCATAGTACAAAATCATATAGTAATACCGATTTCATTTTCAGAATTTCTAGCCTCAAACTTGGTTTGCAGTTAAGAAAATTACGAGATGAATACGGTATGACAAAAGCACTAGAAGAAGTAAAAAAACAGGGAACACTTTTTTACAAAGTAAATACTGCCCTGAAAAGCAATTTAGGTTTTGAACTTAAATTGGAACACTATACAAGTGGTAATGACTCAATCATGCTTCGCATTTATCAGGATGATCAAGTAGTAAGTTTTAATGAATTAAGTATGGGCCAAAAAAGCATATTTTATCTGATTTTCGCTGTATATGGTTATGATCTGAAAAATGCAATGCTAATTATTGACGAGCCCGAACTACACCTTCATGTAACAATGCAGCAAAAATATTTCGATATTCTTAAGAAAATTGGGGTATCAGAAAACATTCAGGTCATTCTTGCCACACACTCAAGTGTATTTGTAGACGAACTAACGATTAAAAACACATATAGATTTTTCAAACTTGGAAATAAAACTGAAATAGTGAATCCCTCAGCAATTTCACAATCTCAAAAAGATTTAATCAAGATTCTTACATATACGAATTCATCAAGAATATTTTTTTCGGATGACGTGATACTTGTCGAAGGCGATAGTGATGAATATTTTTTCAGATTTTTTTATGAAAATCATATCAAGCAAAATATCCGTTCGAATAAGACTGTTGAGATAATCTATATTGGTGGGAAAGGAAATTTTGAAAAATGGAATGAGTTTCTTTCTCTTTTCAAAATCTCTTGTTATTTTATTGGCGATTTTGATAACATAAAAGAGCATGGAGTTATACATAATTCTGGGATTGACTATAATACATTGAAAGAAAAATCTAAAGAACAAATTATTGGAAAACTTTTAAAAGAAAAGATTAAATCCAAGCAAACTCTAGATGGTAAAGAATTATTTAGGCAACTAGACGAAATTATAAACAAAAATTTTGTTTTAACAGATATTGATAAAAAGAGTTTAACAGATCTTTGGATTTACCTTATTGAGAAACAGGGGATAAAGAAGAATCATATTCAGGAGTATATAGAGAAAACCCCTAATTCTGATAATTTATTTATGAAAATCAAAGAAGAGATTGAAAAATTATATCTGGCTAACATCTACATTTTACAACAAGGTGACTTAGAGGATTATTTAGGGATCACAAAAGATTTAACAAACGTTATTGATTTTTGTAAATCAAAGTTTGATGCTTGGATTACCGAAGAAAAAAGCAGCGGAATCAAATTGCGAGAACTAGAAGCCATTTTTACTAGCATTTTGAGTTGACTGTTTTAATTTTAAGAGATAATTCTCCACACAATTTACTTCATAAAATAAAATCGGATATTCCTCATAAAATGAGATAGCGTTTCGATAAAGTCTATACCCTAATCATCAAACATCCATACAACACCATACTACACAAAGTTCTATTCCAAAATATCTGCGCGAGCTATCTAAAAGCACAGTGATAGCTGAGTTAGAATAAGTGACGCGCTGGTTGGCTCAGCCCCGGAACTATATTCAAGACAACCTATCGCTGAATTAAAGTGAGCATCAGGCTGTTTAAAGTAAAGCATGTGTTAAGCTGCAGCTAGCTTAACGCCATCCCCAACTTTATCACGGTTACCTTGAAATTAGCTATCAGCTATGTTGGAACCATACACGTTCTATGTTAAAGCTCCGCGTTGCAATGTTTGAGATACGTGTGTGCTGTGTTGAACTGAGCCGTAGGCCGGTTAGTAGGTAGCCAAGGACTAGCTTTGAAGTAGCCATTATTATGTTTGAGGCAGGATATAGCTGTGTTCAGGTGAGCCATGGGCTATGTTTGAAATAGCCATCACTATTTTTGAAGCAGCCTATGGCTGGGTTAAAGCGGGCTATGGGCTAGCTCAGAGCGGGAAATCGCGGGCTTTGCGTTAGCCGCGGCGATGTTTGAGCGAGCCGTTGCTAAGTTTGATGCAGCCTTTACTCATTCACATATAACTTACCAACCACCAACTTATCACCGGAGAGATCTACTTCAAATAAATGCGGTACGCGTAAGTAACGGCCAAGCGGTATATTGGTTTAAAGCGCGATAATTTAACCACAGAGGGCCGCAAAGTTTTCATTCGCCGGAAGATATCCTTCCACGCAATGTATTAATCGAAAAGGCAGCCCTGTTAAAAGCCGCCTCTTCTGCGAATAACCATTCTTGCCGGAATGAATATTATTTGTAACTCGGAATATAATAAAGTAAGGTTACTGATCCTCGTTATGCATAACGGGTGTCTTTGTTTCCGATATGGTATTATCTGCCACTTCATTATTAAACGGTGCAACATCCTGCATGGTGCGCGATGGATATTTGTTTGTATCGAATTTGCCTGTCCAATCTGCGTTTTTACTGTCGCCGATCAATATGCCGGTGGTGGCACCGGTTATGCGGTTATGTTTGATTATGCAATCACTTGCCGCTATATAAAAACCTGTTTCTGTTTTTCCCTTTGCCATGCCATACATTAACCGGATGCCTGTTGGCAGGCCGCTCATTACATTATTGGTAATGGTATGATGTGTTCCATTAACGCGGATGCCGCCTGTGCCGCCTTTAAAAGTGTTACTGTCTATCAAACAATCATGGCCGCCGCGCATTACGAGTTCGCCATGACAGTCTTCAAAATAATTATTGATATAATTGTTGCCTGAACTTTTATTACTGATCACTTCGGGTTCGCCATTGCAATGGATAAAACGATTATCACGAACTGTTGAATAAGCATATTTTGTTCCGAGCAGTACCGGCTCCTGCCCTATCTGCACACATTCGCCTCCATTGAATACGGGCCAGCCAACTTTATCTTTATCCCGGAATTCATTGTGGTCGATCAGTGTGTACACCGGTACAGCATCGGCGCTGATCTTTACCTGTAGTTCCTGGTTATCGATATTACTCAGAAAACTGCAATGATCCACGCGGTTGTATTCGCCTTTGCCGGATACAACTACGATCGGCATGAACTGCACCATCACCCTGTTCTTTGTAAATACACAATCAGATACCCTGCAATATTTTGTGTTCTTCAATTCAACCAGTACGCCATTGCCTCCCTGTGTTTTAAATACATTGCACTGCGAAAAAGTTATGCCTGAAATTTCTGTGTAGTTTCCTGTCAGTTGAAACACCGGTTTATTTACATCTCCGGAGAAGATTACTTTCCCTGTTGTTTCGGCGCGGATGATAACAGGTTTATCTTTTGTTCCATTGGTGTTAACGGTTAATTCCCATCCATTGTAATTGCCATTCACTATTACAATTTCATCGCCTGCAATTACTGTCTCAATAGCTTTTTTAAATTCATCCTGCGTAGCAACTTTATATGTTCTGCCCGCAACATTTGAAAGCATGAA
>Ga0206895_1180_pt1 | contig 16804 bp, 9 predicted proteins | sample Alteio_BWOrgHeat_51_FD_152967 | JGI IMG/M metagenome (GOLD analysis project Ga0206895, IMG submission 152967) | Enriched cells from forest soil in Barre Woods Harvard Forest LTER site, Petersham, Massachusetts, United States -... | ecosystem: Environmental > Terrestrial > Soil > Temperate forest > O...
CGAAGACATCGAGGGTTTTTTCTGTCTGTCCTGTAGAACTAATTTGGAGTACATCAAGGCGTGTTCGAGAATCAGAGTACGAGTAACGCTCAGTCAATAACATCAAGATGGAGTCGTTTGTCCAATTGCAATATTTGACAAAGACACCATTGAGATCGCTCAAGGTAGTTAGGGCCTGTTGTTCAAGGAGAATTTTTTCTGTCGGTATGTCGAAAGCGGAAACAGTTCTGGTTCCATCATCATGACGCTGAGTTTGAATGATTTTTGAGCTATCTTCGCTAAGGTAATTGCAAAAACGGCCATCCGATGGATTCCCTACAAAGGACTCGGCGGACGGATTAAGCGGTTTTACTTGGCCGGTAATTTTATCGAGTATGGATACATGCTTTGTTTCGCGATTATAGATGAGAAAACACCGGGAGTTGAAGTTGCTATTGAAGTATTGGCTAATAAAAGGACCGTCATAAGTAGTTAGAGTCTGCTTAGATAAGTTTTGCAAAATGTTTCCCCCATACGGCCATTCAATCAATGTTTTATCTGGGGCAAAATATTCAAAAATTGTTGGATAGCCCTTCCCGGTGAATGTTCCAACCTTCTGAAATCCATTTGATTGATTATAGAGGGTAACTTGATGGTGGAGTGGGTTCTTGCCGCTTCTAGGTCCTTCCGGGGAGACAATGGCATACATTCCAAGATTGGATATGTTTCCGTTCAAAACATAAACATTCCCCGAATTATAGATGAATCCCTGCCATGGTTCTTGTGTAATGCCGGTGGGCACACACCCATTTAGCGCCAGTAATCCGCCCGTTACCAAGGCGCAACGCAGCATCCATCCTGCGCATCGCACATAATTTCGCCAGAGCATGGGTTCATTGCATTTGTGGTAGCTAGTGGTGTCAATGTCGAAGGCCTGTTTCGGCAATACATTTTATGCACTCATTTTATGCTATGGCTGCTACGCGAGAGCAATTCCCGGATGGATTTCACCGTTGCTGCATTCTTGTTGCCGACGTTTTTTAGGCGTGTCACCATTTGCCTTATGTTTACGGGTATCGTCGAAGAAACCGGGGAAGTACAAAGTCTGGCCGAACATAAGGCGGCTTGGCGCCTGCGTCTGCGCGCGCGAACCATTCTGCGCGGGCTGCGCCTGGGCGACAGCGTGGCCGTCAATGGCTGCTGCTTGACGGTGGCGAAAAAGACCCGCGGTGTCCTCGAATTTGATTTGCTGGAGGAAACGCTCCGCCGCACGAATCTGGGCGAAGTGATCAAGGGTTCGCCAGTTAATCTCGAGCGCAGCGTGGCCCGCGATGGCCGTTTTGGCGGGCACTTTGTCACCGGGCATATTGACTGTGTCGGCGCGGTAAAGATTTTCAAGCGCGTCGGCAAAAATTATTACCTTCAAGTCGCATTCCCCAAGATTTTGAGCAAATACATCGCCGAAAAAGGCAGCATCACAATTGACGGTGTTTCGCTAACACTCGCTGAAGTCGGGGTGGCGACTTTTGCAGTTTGGCTCATTCCGCACACGCTCAAAGTGACGAACCTCGGGCAGATTAAAGCTGGCTCGTGCGTAAATCTGGAATTCGACCTGCTGGCCAAATATGCCGAGCGGCAAAGCCTCGGGAAGAAGAAATAAGACTGTCGGCTTAGATATAAATATACTGAATGCCGGGATAGACCGGCACGGCGGGTTGCAAGTCTTTAGGAGCGAGGGTGGGCTTGGAAAATGTAGTGGTGGATAGATCACGTGCCGGCTCCATCGCCTGCATGACTGTTCGTAAATAATCAGCAGCAATCTTTTCCTCCGTGGCATAGATCAGGAGTGTGCGGTTGGCCAACGGGCCAGGTTTGCTTCCGGGCGGGATCCGGGCCGTCCAGGCCTTGCAGTCGGCCACGCGTTCCTCGAGCAACATCAACAGATTCAGGGCCGATTGAAAGAGATCGAAAATGGAGCGTGCTTTGGGCGCCAGGGTTTTGGTCGTGTCGAAAGCACTCAGCGTGTATTGCCGTGAGAGGCCTTTGTCCCGCACCCGCCAGGCCAGTCGGGACAGGCCGATTAACGCTTCCGGGTAGTGTCCATTCAACAACGCGCGCTGGTAAAATTCCTGCGCTTTGGCATCTTCCCGCGCGTTTTCAAATATTTTGCCCAATCCCACAAAGAAGTGGGGCGGGGGCGATTGGGCGGACAGCCGTTCAATCTCTTCATTCGCCTCGGCGAACTGGCGTTTCAGCACAAGCAAACGGATCCAGGAAAATTGCAAACTTTGGTCCGTATGGACAATTTCGCCCAGCTCGCGGAGCAATTGCTCGGCTTCATTGCGGTCCCCTTGATCCAGCAGGACGCGAATCAGCAATTTCGTTTGCTCCAAGGTGGCCGGTTGGACGGTACGCGCCTGGCGGATGTTCAGCAACGCGCTGCGGGGTTTTCCCCGTTGATACTGGCAGAAGGCGATAAGGGATAAGAGCGCCGGGTCATTGGGTGACTTGCGTAACCGGCGGTGCAACAAAGCTTCAGCCGGCAACCAGCTACCCGTAAGGATACAGGCCCACGCCGCTCCCCACGCCACGGTGGGTGAACGAAAAGCCGAGTGACCGTAGACGCTTTGCAGCAGCTGATTACACTGGTCGCGCTGGCCATATGCGGCTGAGGCAATGGCTAAGGCCAGGCAGGCGTCGTGGTCGGTTTTATTGTTGATGCGGACCTGCCGGGCCGCCACGTGTGTGGTCAAATAATCTCCCCGGCCCAAAGCGGTGTATGCTTCATGGAGAAAGAATTCTTTTCGTTTCTTTTTACTTTTAACCGCTGCAATCTTTTTCTTCAGGGTTGCTTCAATTTCCTGTTGAGTTTTTTCCAGGTCTATTTTGGCCGGCAATTCCGGCCAAGTGCGGATGAAGGTCTCGTAATCCAAAATCGGCAGTGGACGGCGAACCAGCGCGCCGAGGATCCGGTAAAGACAGATCGAAAGGCTCAGGCCGCTGACCGCGATAACCAGAGCTACCAAGGGGTGATCTCCGGCCCAATACGCCAGGGCAATGAAAACCGAGAATAGCCCCACGAGGATACCCGGCACATGCACCGCACGAAACTGGGTGGATTGGCGGGTGGTCATTTTCCACTTCCGCAGTGCTTTGAGGTCCTTGTTTTCCGATTCCAGCTGGATGCGCTGGATTTCACCCACCAATTTGCGCGCCGTGGCTTCCGGATTGGCCAGCAATTGCAAGCCGGGCGGGCTCGGGTGCAGGGTGGAACCATCTTTCGGCAGGGCGGCCAGCCGGTCGGTTAATGACGGATGGGTCGAGTATTTGTTGCGCAGATCCAACCGCTCACCCTCCGGTTTGGCCACAGGCTCCAAGGCCAGCTCTTTAATTAGCCACTGGCTCAAGCCTTCGTCCGATTGGATATGGGCCAACCGTTCGCTCCACGGCAAGCGGGACAATTTTTCCTCCAAAGCATTCAGTTTGGAAAGGGCCGAGCTGAGTGGCGCTGAGCCGCACAATTCCGCCGCGCCGTAATCGGCCTCAAATTCATCCTGGCGCGAGTACGCGGCCACCAATTGCGCACACCAATGGGTCAAACGATCTGCGATTTGGAGAATGCCTTCGGCGATGGTGAAGGATTGTCCGGCCCGGCGGTAGGCATTGGAAATGGCGGATAACTGGCCATTGACCCGCCCCGCCCGGTGCAGGCCATATTTGAGCCAGCGGGAGAACGCGCGCTTGACCAGTTTGGCATGGACCAGTTCATGGGCCAGGACGGCTTCTATTTCCTGTTCGGTTAACCCGGCTAGTAAGTCATAGCCGATGCCCAGATGGGTTTTGCCAATTTCACGGCGCAAGCCTCGCAGTTCCACCCAAGCCCCCATCGTCATTTCGAGATAAATGGTGTCGGGCGGCTGGATGTTGAGCTGCCCAGCCAGCCGGTTCATGATGGCTACAATCCCGGGAGCCTCGGAGGGTTCCAGTTTCAGCCGGTAGCGCGTTCCCTCTCGTAGCCAGAGCTGGTTCACCAATGCACTGAGGAGTTTGAAATGCCGCTCAAGAAACCGTCCGATGTACGCAGTCAGGCCAACACGTACGCCAATGATTGCCGCGATCAATTCACAGCCGATCCAGAACCCCAGGCCCAGAATAGTCAGGCTGATGAAAATATAAAAGACGATGATGGTCGCCGCCGCGCTCGTCATCATGACCAGCTTGGCGGCGCCGTTCAGGGGCCGGTGGGCAGAAGGCTCGGGAGTTGAACTCACCGCTTTGTGCTACCGTACTTATATGCGGAGACAAGTCTAGTTTTCCACAATACCCGGAATCGGGAAATCCCACGCATCCGTACGGAAGGGCGCGGCTGGCAGGTCGTAGCTATTGTAAAGATTGCAACCCAAGCCTTCGGGGAAATTCACATAGGCGTAACGCACGGCCACGGGGCTTTTTACATCTGGGCTACTAACGACAAGCGTTTTGCCATCCACCTTGGCATCGGCATCCACGAACTTTTCGTCGGCCCCGGCGATTTGGAAGCCTTTGAGCGCGCCGCCTTTGGCTACCAGGCTGTCGCCCACGTGCGTGAAGCTGATGCGGGCGGCACTACCTTCGACTTTCATCGCATTATAAAGCGGGCCGGAGTATTCGATGTTCTGCCCATAGGCATTGGCCAGCGCAATCAAAGCGAGACGGTAGCCCGTGGGCTGCTTATTGCGCGGGTGGACATTGCTTTTTTCGCCCGTGTCAATTGTCACAGCTAAACCGGTATTCTTCAAAGCGAGCACCTTTTGCTGTTCTTCGCGGATGCGTGGGTTGTTGCTGATGTTTTCTTGCCCGGGCAATTGCACAAAGTAGAAGGGGAAGTCGCCCTCGCCCCATTGCTTGCGCCAGTCTTGCACCAAGTCCGACAAAACATGGCCGTAGAGATTGAGGCCCGGTGTGCCGCCCGTGATGGATTCGCCCTGGTACCAGATCGCGCCGCGAATGGCGTAGGGCAGGATGGGATTGATCATGCCGTTAAAGAGCACCGTTGGCATATGTTGGTCTTTATCCGGTGCGCCGACGCGACCGCGGGGTTTATTGATGGGTGTCGGGCGGAAAAGGGCTTCCGCCGCCGGATTGCCGGCCACCTGCGCACCGTCGCCGTAATATACCGCATAGGACTTATCCAAGCCATCAATCATGTACTTGGTCTGGGGATCGGCGAGGAGTGACTCGCGCGAGATCCATGCTTCCGCGCAACTGGCGCCTGACGCGGAGCACAGAATTCCCACCGGAACTTTGATTTGCAGTTGGATATCGCGACCGAAGAGATAGCCTATCGCCGAAAAACTGCCAGCCGACTCCGGACTGCAAACCACCCAGCCGGAAGCCGTCGTGCCATCGCTCAGACGCAAATTGCTGCCGACGGTGGTTTGTGGGTTGCGGGCTTTAGTATCCTGCGCGGTGAACATGCGGAGCTGCGGGTACTTTGCTGCCGCCACTTCGCCTTCAAAATTAAGCACGCCACCATAAGGCCCGCTGGCCTGCACGGGAAAAACCATGTTAGATTGGCCCGAGGCGAGCCAGACATCGCCGACGAGCACATCGTCGAGTTTGACGGGCGTTGCCGTAGCCGTACCGCTGACGGTAAGCGTACGGCTGTCGGCTGATGCGGTCATGGAATCGAGGTCGACGCGCCATTTTTTATCGGCGGCGGCTGTGGCGGTTTTCTTTTGCCCGGCAAATTCGATGGTAACGGTTTCTCCCGCATCCGCCGTGCCCCAGACGGGCACCTTCATCCCGCGTTGCAGTACCATGTGGGCGGTAAAAGGTGTGGCGAGGGTGACTTCGGCATGCAGAGTTGCGCAGCACAGCGTCGCCACGACGAGAAACGATGATTTCAAAGCGAGAGTTTTCATGGGGGTATATAGCAGGGTTATTTAAAAGAGTACTATTTGCCAGTCACTTCCAAACACAGCACCGAGGCAATGGGGTCCGGAGCTTGAGCGGGCAGGGTGACAGAGATTTTTGTGCCGTCCTGGGTGACGGTCAAGGCCTTGTGGTCAGCATCGGCCAGCAAATATGCTTTCGTCACCTGGCCTTTGAGGCCATCAAGGTCAAATTTACCTGTGGGCCATTTGAATAAGTGAATATAAATCTTTCCTGGCTTAGTCGTTGCGCGCCATTGGCCAAAATCAGTGACACGGTTGGTTGTCACTGAGGCGTTCACGCCCGGAATGGCGGTAAATGTCGATGCCGTCGTGCCATAAATCGCCTCACCGTTTACTTTCATCCATTCACCCATTGCCTTCAAGCGGTCCACTTCGGGTTGCGGAATGATTCCCAACGACGTGGGCCCGACGTTGAGCAGGTAATTCCCGCCCTTGCTGGCAATATCGATCAAGTTGTGCAGCAGCGTCTCGGTGGATTTAAAATTGGTGTCATACGATTTGAAACCCCAGGTGTCGTTGATCGTCATGCACGTTTCCCAATCGCGGCCATCCGCATAACCCGTGGCGGGAATGCGCTGCTCGGGAGTTTCGGTATCGCAGCGGTACAGGTTTTTGTCGCTGGTCAGGCGGTTGTTCACGATGATATTGGGCTGCAACTTCAGCAGCGGCAGAAACTCTGCGACGCGTTCAGGCGTCATGTTGACCGAAGTATCAAACCACAGCACGGAAACCGGGCCATAGTTAGACAGGAGTTCCTTCACCTGCGGAATGGCGACGTTTTTCAAGTACGCATCATAGTCGCCGTCCTGGGCGGGGTCCCAGTGGTTTGTCGCCGGGCGAGGGGCGGCCACCGCTTGGTTGGAATTCGGCTTCAGGGCCGCGCCGCCGGGATGGTGCCAATCCTGGGATTGCGAATAATAGAAGCCGAGCTTGATGCCGTACTTCTGGCAGGCAGCGGCGAGTTCCTTCAGCGGGTCACGGTGGAAGGGTGTCGCATCAAAAATATTATAGGTATCCACTGCCGTGTGAAACATGGCAAAGCCGTCGTGGTGTTTGGCGGTGATGACGATGTATTTCATCCCGGCATCGCGCGCGGTTTTAACCCAAGCCTCGGCATCAAACTGCACGGGATTGAATTGGGTGGTGAAGTTCGCGTATTCCGCCACGGGGATGCTCCCGTTGTTCATAATCCACTCGCCAATGCCGGGAATGCGCTGGTCGTGGTACGTGCCGGCGGGAACCGAATAGACGCCCCAATGGATAAACATCCCAAAGCGGGCTGAACGCCACCATTCCATTCGGGCATCGCGCTGTTCCTTGGTTTCACCGGGCAGGCCGGCTGCCAACGAAGAGTTGGACGACGCAGCTGGCACTGTTGGCGTTGAAGCCGCCGAAGGTGAGGCTGGCTGTGCCTCAAGCTGGAGGCCAACACCCATGAGCAATGCAATGGACAAAACCAAGGCAAAGGGTGAGTATTTCATGTGGGGTAGGGGTGATTTAAAAAATCCCATCGCCCGCCCTTTGACAACCTCATATCTCCGCACTTTTCTGCCGTGAACCTGGTTTACCTCTACTACGACAATCCCCGCATGCTCGCGGCGCAGTTGGATAATTGGAATTCCTATGCCGAAGTTTTGAAAAAACTGCCCACGGTCATCGTCGTGGATGATGGCAGTCCGAATTCCCCGGCAGCGGATGTGGTGCGGCGTTACGGTTGCCGACTGCCCCTCAAAGTTTACCGCATCAACGAGAATATCCGGTGGAACTTTTCCGGAGCCCGCAACCTCGGCTGTTCCCAGGCGAAGGGGTGGATTTTCACTTCAGACATAGATATGCTGCTGCCCGCCGAAGACGCCCGTCAGTTGTTTGAGGAATTGGAACTCGATGCCGATTATTTTTTCCTGCCCGAGCGCATCAGTTATCGCGATGGAACGCCCCTGCCCAAAAGTGTCTCCACGGTGTTTTTCCATAAGAAAAAATTCGCCGAAGCCGGTGGCTATGACGAGGATTATGCCGGATTTTATGCCAAGGAGGATCGCGATTTTATCCAACGATTGGGGCGCGTGGCACGCCTCGCTTACCTGACCAAGGTGACGATCCAGGCCGTAACGAAGAAGGAGATCGGGGATGCCTCGACTTCCGGCGTGGATCGCAATCCAGATCGCAACACCGCGCTCTACCTGAAAAAGCAAGCCGCTGGTTTTCCCAAGCCGAAGAAGCCCTTGCGCTTTACCTGGCAGCAGGTGCTTTAAGCGGTATTACTTCGGGTCGAGCTTGACCCACGCCATGCCCGCAGCTTTCGCGCCTTCAATGTCGAGTACGCTGTCGCCAAACACCACGCATTCCTCCGGCTTCACGCCGAGCCGTTTCGCCGCCAACAAAAACGTATCGGGCGCCGGCTTGCCGCGGGAGACATCGTCAATCGTCACGACAACTTCGAATAATTTTCCCGCGCCGATATAATGGAGCGTCCGATTCACCGCCTCTCGCGTCCCGCCCGAGGCCACGGCGATCAGCTTGCCTTCATTGGCCAGTTTTTGCGCGTAGGCCAATATTTCCGGCACGGCTTCGACGGTATGGTGTATCTCCGCGAGAATTGCATCCTGTGTCCGCGCCACGTTGCCGGGGTGGAGCGTCTCGCCATGATCGTCATTCAGCAGCCCGACAAATTGCTCCGTGCCGCGCCCCGCATGGGAAATAAATAGTTCCCAGGTGAAATCAATCTTTGCGCCATGGTCCGCCAGCGCCTTTTTCCAGGCGCGGTAATGCAGGTGCATGGACGCGGCCAGCGTGCCATCGCAGTCGAAGATGTAGCCCGCAAACTTGCCGGGCGGGGGCAGCACGAGGTCCATTAGGCGACCGTCACTTCTTTGCACAGATAGACGTCTTGCACTGTGTTGAGCAGCTTCACGCCTTCGTTCATCGGGCGCTGGAATGCTTTGCGGCCCGAGATGAGGCCCATGCCGCCCGCGCGCTTGTTGATGACGGCCGTGGCCACGGCTTCCTGGAAATCATGCGTGCCCGAGGCCCCACCTGAGTTAATCAAGCCAGCGCGGCCCATATAGCAATTCGCCAGTTGGTAACGCGTCAGGTCAATCGGGTGGTCGGTGGTCAATTCGGTGTATACGCGCTTGTCAATTTTGCCGTAGCTCGAGTCGCCCATCTGCAAAGCCGTGTAGCCGCCGTTGTTTTCCGGGAGCTTCTGCTTTATAATGTCGGCCTCGATGGTGACGCCCAAATGATTGGCCTGGCCGGTGAGGTCGGCGGAAACGTGGTAATCTTTGTCCTTCTTAAACGCGGGATTGCGCAGGTAGCACCACAGCACGGTCACCATGCCGTAAGAGTGTGCTTCCGCAAAAGCATTGGCCACTTCCACGATCTGCCGATTACTTTCCGGGGAACCGAAATAAATTGTTGCGCCAATTGCCGCCGCGCCCATCTCGTAGGCGTTTTTCACCGTGCCGTACATGACCTGGTCATAAGTGTTCGGGAAAGTGAGGATCTGGTTGTGGTTAATCTTCACCAGGAACGGAATCTTGTGCGAATACTTGCGCGCGACGGAGCTGAGCACGCCAAAGGTCGAGGCCACGGCGTTGCAACCGCCTTCGATGGCGAGTTTCACAATGTTTTCGCTGTCAAAATAGTCCGGGTTCTTGGCAAAGCTCGCGCCCGCCGAATGCTCAATGCCCTGATCCACGGGCAGGATGGAGAGGTAGCCTGTGCCAGCAAGGCGCCCCGTGTTGAACATCCAGTCAAGGTTGTTGAGCACGCGGTTGTTGCGGCTGGTCGGCGCAAAGATGCGGTCCACGAAGTCCGGGCCGGGCAGGTGCAGGCGCTCTTTGGCGATGGTCTTGCACTTGTGGTTGAGCAGGTAGTCGGCCTTGTCGCCGAGGTCTTGGGTGATTTTGTCGATCATGGCGGTAAAAGTGGAGGAGGGTGGGCTGGGTGGAATCCGGTTTGTAGCAGTTGCCGGGCCGGAATGTGGCGGCAAACAGCCTACTGCTTACCGAATACCCCCATGCCGCTGCAATCCCCATTTATTCTCCCGGCGGCGCTTTCATAATCTTGACCCCGTCTCCATGGTTACGGTAACGTCACCCCTTGCTTTCTGCCCGATAGTGTAATGGTAGCACAAGTGATTTTGGTTCACTTTGTCATGGTTCGAATCCATGTCGGGCAACCATTTTGGAAAAAGGGTGAATCATGCTTCACAGCGCCAACTTCCTGGTTCATTCGATTTGCGGATTTTTGGAGGCCGATGTGCCGATGCCTCCGAATTTTCCCTTGCCGCCTAAAACATCGGTTGGCCCAGTCTACGAGATTGTTGCGGTTCTGTTGATTTTATTGCCTCTACTTGTCGGGGCATTCGGCTTGGGGAAGATTTTAATTTTCCGAAAATGGCGGTCCCGCGCGATTAAGACCTACGGTGACCAACGGGGTTGGGACATCCAGCCCAAGGCGGGCCCGGCCGGGACGGATTTTCCCGTAATTTTCTTCGTCGCCAATAACAAGTCCTACCGATGTAAGAATTGCGTAGGCTTCAATGCCCACCCGGAAATCCTGCCGGCCAAATTGCTGGGGGTGCTTTACAATCCCGACAATCCCGAGGATTCGTATCAAAACACGAACGAAAACTTTCCGAGTGTAATGCTATGGCTTATTTCTTCGGGAGCCATCTGCGCGGCTTGTTTTATCGCTTGGATGGTTTTCACTCATTATTTTGCAAGGTGAAAATTCTCTCCGAGGTTTCGTTAGTTAGGCGTTGTTTTAAGTAAGTAATTCTTTATAAAAAGGGAACACCCCCCATAATTGTGTACCCTGCTGCGAGAATTCCGTTCTGGCATTATATTAATCCCATCCCGAGGGGGATTTCGTTTTTAGCGGTTTTGCTTCATTTTGCGGGGCTGGTCCAGGGGTTGTCTGCGGCCCCCATTATTATTTCGCCGCCGGGGAATGTCACTGCGCCACTGGGCATGGCTTTCAACCTAACTGTCAATGCCACCGGAACAGGGACATTAACTTACCAATGGCAACGACAGATTGCAGGAAATGGCGGTTGGGCCAACGTTACGGACACTTCCATTTACAGCGGTTCGGCCACTGCGATGTTGAGCGTGAATGCCGCCCTTTTGCCGATGGAGGGCGATGAATTCCAATGTGTGGTGAACGATTTTTCCGGGAATACCACTACCTCTCCCACCGCACAATTAACGGTAGTACCTTATGTCACCACCGTATTAGCTGGCTCTAGTGGAAATATTGGCCACGCCGACGGGTTGGGCGCTAACGCGACTTTTTTCGGGCCCGACGGTGTTGCCTTTGACTCTACTACCGGCAATATTTATGTGGCGGATCAAAATAACCATACCATCCGCCGCATCACCCCGGGTGGAAATGTGACCACTTATGCCGGTGCGCCAGGTGATGCCGATTGGGTGGATGGCCCTGCGGCCACCGCCAGATTTAACGGGCCCAACGGAATCGTTGTGGACAGTCACGGGAATGTATTTGTGGCTGACCAAGGTAATGATGTCATCCGGAAAATTACCACTGATGGCAACGTTTCCACCTTTGCCGGTGATGGAAATTTTGCCTGGGTTGATGGAGTGGGCGGCAATGCGTCGTTTGGCTTTCCTTCTGGTCTCGCCGTGGATAGTGCCGACAACTTGTACATTGCGGATGTGCTCAATGAGGTTATCCGAAAAATCACCCCTGCAGGAGTTGTCACTACAGTTGCCGGCCAACCCGGCGTCAGTGGGGGAAAAAATGGTGCGGTGGCCGACGCATTGTTCAACAATCCGAGTGCCGTGGCCGTGGATGCCCATGGCAATATCTATGTTTCCGATTCCGGCAATAATGCCATTCGCAAAATTTCTCCAATTGGACTGGTCAGCACATTGGTCGGTTGGGCGGGTGGCTATGCTGATGGCCGCGGTAACAATGTTCGCTTGCAGGACCCACAGGGGCTGGCAGTCGATAACGCCGGCAATGTTTATGTGAGTGAACCCGACTACGGCGTTGTCATCATCGTGACTCCGAATGGACAGGCGACGACGCTCTACAATGCCAACCAAACGGCCAACCCCTATGGCGTTGCTCTCGATGGTCAAGGCAACATTTATTTCTCCGAAGGGGGTAGTAACGTCATTTGGAAAGCGCAACCGGCCCTGACGCCGATAATCGTGTCCCCGCCGGTTGATTCAAATGTGGGAGCCGGCAGCGAGGCTACATTTTCGATTTCAGCAGTCGGTGCAGGTAATTTAACCTATCAATGGCAGGGTTCAACGAATGGAGGTAGTAGTTGGGGAAGCCTTTCAGATGGCACCACTTATTCCGGCGCCTTCACGAACAGCCTGACCATCAATGCTGTCACGTCGACGATGTCGAACAACCAGTTCCGTTGTATTGCCAGTAACGCCTTTTCCAACACGACCAGCACGGCAGCTATTCTCACGGTTGACCATGTGGCGCCACCAGTAATTTTACCTGCTGGTCGGCAGATAAACGCCGGAACCATAGTTACCTTCACGCTCACTTGTGATACCCCCGGTGCGACCATCACTTACAGCATTGATGATCCGGCGAATGTAACCACACCCTATACCGGGCCGTTTAATGCCACCATCGGAGACGACAAAGTATACGCCCAGGCTACGGCACCTGGTCTTTCTCAAAGTTCGGTGTCACAGGCAGTATTTTCGACCGTGGTGGCGCCGGACATTGATTTTCAACCATCTTCGCAGAGTGCAACTCCAGGTTCTTCGATTGGGGTTGGCGTTGGTATTACAACCAACACCTTTCACCCGATTTACCAATGGTACCAAGGGGTGAGCGGTGATACGTCGAGTCCCATAGCCGGAGCCACAGACTCATTTTACCAATCACCTGCTTTAACCCAGAACACCAGCTACTGGGTAAGGGTGGGCAATGGCGTAAACTACACCGATAGCAACACCGCAATCATTACGGTGCTACCTCAGGTGGACACGCCCGTCGCCTCAATTCCTGCGGGCAACTTTGTCACTGGCGCGACCGAAAACATTACCTTGTCCTGTGATTCGCCTGGCTCATCCATCTTTTATGCAATCGGCTCCAGCAATTTTACGGCCTATGCGGGCGGGACCATTAGCATATCTACCAATACGACGCTCAGCATCAATGCGACAGCGCCGGGTATGCTGGCCAGCCAGACTGGTGGTGGTGTGTACGCTTTCTACTCAGCCGCGCCAACGCTTGCGGCCACGCATAGTAATTATGCGCAGACGACCAATTTCGGTTATACGATGCAATTTTACCAGTTTGCCAACAACGCCACCACCTACCAATGGTACGAAGGCTTAAGTGGCGACACCTCAAATCCAGTTCCCCGTGCCACCGCCCACAATTTTTTCCCGCCGCCAGTTTTGACATCCACTAATTACTGGATGCGCGCTGCCAACCCGGTTGGGTCAGTGGATAGTCCGACTTTTACCGCTGCGGAATACGATACGCCAGTCGTCGCTTGGGGCGGTAATGATTATATCGGCTTTTTTGGGGGGCAGTCCAACACCCCCGCGGATTTAACCGATGTGGTCGCCATATCGGCCGGCAATGCCGTCAGCATGGCTTTGAAGTCTAATGGTACCATTGAATGGTGGGGTTGGGATTATGGATTGGAATTTCCTGACTATCTAACGAATTTCACGGCTATCTCCCTCAACAACAGTAATGAATTGGGTCTGCTCTCGGACGGGACGGTCGTCCCCAATGATATTGTGGGTATTGCTCCTCTCGGCCTTGCCAATGTCACGGCTATTGCCGCTGGTCGCTATTTTGACCTCGCGCTACAATCCGATGGCACAGTTGTGGGTTGGGGTGACAATACTTTCGGCCAATCGCATATTCCGGACGATTTGGGGCCCGCCGTGGCCATTGCTGCCGGTGATTTTCATTCCCTGGCCTTGCGTAATGATGGCACCGTCGTTGCCTGGGGTAATAACACGTACGGCCAGTGTGATGTCCCGGCCAATTTAACGAACGTGGTCGCGATTGCCGGTGGCTTTTCCTTCAGCCTTGCACTGAAGAGTGATGGCACACTTGTAACCTGGGGTGCCAATACGGAGAGTGATAATTTTGATGTCCTGGGGCCAAGCGCCATTCCGGTCGGTTTGGCTAATGTCACCGCCATTTCCGCCCAGGCCAGCACCGCCATGGCGCTGAAGTCCGACGGAACCGTTGTCACGTGGGGCGATTTTGACGGCATTACAAACCAGACTCCACCGGAATTAGGGGTGCTCACATTTTCGGCGATTGCAGCGGGGGCAAACCACCGCCTCGCACTTCTCGCCAATGCCCCGCCGTCGTTGGGGGCGCAGCCTGCGCCGGTCTTTGCTGCAACGGGTCAAAGCGCGACTTTATTTATCAATGCCCAAGGCGCTACTTCCTATCAGTGGTACCAAGGCCAGTCGGGTGACACTTCACATCCAGTCGGAGTCACCAATCTTCCTTGGCTGAACATCGCTTCCCTGACGCAATCCGCTAACTATTGGGTGCGGGTGGGCAACACTTCCGGCCACACGGACAGCACAACTACCGCCGCCATTCTTTTACCTCTGACATTTGCTAATTGGGCCGCCCAGCTTGGATTATCCGGGGCCAATGCCCAGCCGACTGCCTATAGTTTTGGCGACGCTTTGCCGAACCTTGCCCGTTATGCGATGAATCTGGGATCATCTTCTTCTGCGGCGAACATTCCCACACCTGCACTCCAGATGGTTAACGGTCAGCTTTGTGTCTCGGTACAATACCGATTGCGGAAGGGTCTCACCGATTATCAAGCTATTCCCGAGTCTTCGCCAAATTTGCAAAACTGGACGGCGGTGTCTTCCGCTTACGTCACGGTATTGCCCGACGATGATATCGAAACTGCTCGATACGAGGTGGACGTCCCGGTTCTGGCCACCGGCTGCCTCTTTGTCCGTATACAAGTCATCCCTTCGTCTTGAACGCTGGACAAAGAATGCGCTTACCCTGTTTTTTTATTCACTGTGAGCGGTGAATTATCCACTAATTCCGGCGGCGCGCCGTAGAGTGCCTCGTCAATTTCCCCCTGGGTCAGCCGCCAGATTAAAATGGAGTGACCGATGTTGTCATCGGGCTGGCGGTTATGCCGCAGCCAGGCACACAGCCGGTCAAAGCGGAGTTTTTTAAATTCACCGTATTCTTTCAATAACACCGCCATTTGCTCAGGAGTTTTGGCTGCCGCGTTGTACTTGCGCAGTTCTTGCAAGCAACGTTGATACTCCGCTTCAAAGGATTTGGTCCACGGCCCTTCGGTGCCAATGTAGAAACCCTGGTACAGCGTGGCACTGATGGCATATATTCCCGGCATCAGGTCGTACCGGCCTTCCGACTCCCAGGCCGGATAAGAAGGCAGGCGGGTGGACTTGATTTGATAATAGTCCGGGTTGTCCGTGCCAAAGTACGCGAGGTAAAAGTTATCCCGGTCTTTGGGATTATGTTGGTTGAGCCACTTTTTCAATCCGGGCAAATCCATGCCCCAATCCAGTGAGCTTTCCACCAGGTTTTGGTATCCATGCGCGGCCCCGCCCACTGTGGGGCTGAAATAGGCCAGGTAATTCGGGTAAATGGCCACGGCATCGTAGGAGTACCATACCATCAGCACCACAATCACTTCCTGCACAAAACGTTGGCGTTGCGACCAGACCCAGCCGACAAACCCTCCCGCCAAAATGTCAAACGCGGGATAGATCGGCAGAATGTGCCGGTGCGCGATATTTAAATTCTGGAGCAGGGCAACGGAGAAAAATACCGCAATCAAGGTGATGTAAGGGAATGCTTGGTAAAAAATGGGCCGGGGCCGGAGTGGAGTAGTGGGGTTGGCTTTGCTCTCCCGGACGATGCGTACACGTCGCCATGCCCACCAGCCCGTGCCCAAACCTAGCAGCAACAACAACACCGGGGACGTTTTTGCCCAAATCGTATAGGGAAAAAATGTCGGCGCGCGGCCCAGCGCCCATGTCCCATGCATAAAGGTGAGGCGCTTCAGGTTTTCCGAAATGAGCAAATCCATGCCATCCAAATAGCCTTCGGGTAATATTTTTTCATCCCGGCCCCAGGAGATGATTTTTTCGATGGTGGGATTGGGCGCGATGTCACTGGTATGACGCCAGGCGGCAATTTTGGGGTTGGCCGGATCCGGGGTGGCCGCGTAACGAAAATCATAATGCGCCCACACCGCCGCCCAGCACCACAGCCCATGCACGACGAAGAGTCCGAGAATAATCGCCGCTTGCGCCGCGCGGGATTGGATAATCTTTCCCCGCCCCGACTGCCACTCCAGGGGCAATCCCGACAAAAGCTTCACCACTACCAATACCGCCGCAATCGGGAAAATGACCAGCGCCGTGGCTTTGGCCAAAAACAGCAAGGCGAGAAAGCCCAAACTTGCACACAATCGCCCCCAAGTAACCTTGTGCAGCAAACGCCAAATGCACCACGTCGCGCCCAGCAGCGTCAGGCATAACGACATTTCCGTGGAGACGATGCCGCCAAACGCCAGCATGTCCGGACTAAAGGCAAAAAACGCCAGCGAAAACAACGCGCCCAGCGGGCCAAACACTTCCTTGGCGCAATAGAAAACCAATAAACCGGTGGCGATGCCCAGCAATACCACCATGAACCTTCCCTGCCTCAACAATTGCGCTGAATCGTTCCCATTGCCAAAAAAGAACTGGTAGCCCAAGCCGTACGGCGTCGCCTTCTGCCAGTCTGCATTATCCGCGCCAGGGAAGGATGGCTTAGACACCAGGAACGGCACCGTCGCCCAGCGTTTCACCAGGTCGCCATTCGCGCCTTCCATGCGGAAATCCTGGTGCAGCCAGATATCG
>Ga0206895_1165_pt1 | contig 16697 bp, 19 predicted proteins | sample Alteio_BWOrgHeat_51_FD_152967 | JGI IMG/M metagenome (GOLD analysis project Ga0206895, IMG submission 152967) | Enriched cells from forest soil in Barre Woods Harvard Forest LTER site, Petersham, Massachusetts, United States -... | ecosystem: Environmental > Terrestrial > Soil > Temperate forest >...
GATCAATTCAGCAAGATATTTTGCACCAGGTGTTTGTTTTACGGAAGCCGGAAGTTTATCAAACAATGGCTGCATGATATCTGCATCTATGTCCCATCCTGCATATTCGGTAAGTGCATAAACAATGATGGGAGACTGCGGGTTATTTTTTGCATATACGCCATGCATTTCCCTGATCACATTATCGAGTGAGTCTAACCTTTTGTCTAATTTTTTCTCTGTAGCAGTGTCTTTATCTTTTTTTGCTTTGTTATATGCTGCACCGGCTACCTCTTTTTTGTCAACAACCGGTTTTATGTAAGCGGCAATCTTTGCGTATTCATCGTTTGCTTTTGACCCGATGACCTTTATGTTACTGAACGAATCAACCGAAGACACTTCAACATTCTCGGGGCCGATAAGCAACGTAACATTATCTCTGTCACCACGGGGTTTAACAATTATTTTACCGGTTGAATCCGACTTATAACTTATCCGCAATAATAAAAAAGTGGGTTCTGCCAGTTTCCCTGAAAAAAACCATAGGTTCCGTTTACGGGAACCATACTATCCCTTGTTGTTTTGCCATCTACCGTATACCGGAGATATATTTTCTGAACAGGGAATTTGATCTTACTTAACGATCCTTTAATGGTAAAAGAGTTTTCGGTTTGCGACATGGCCGATACAGAAACACACATCATCAGTATTATTAAGAGGCTATTTTTCATACATCAATCTGTTGCTGGTGATTATTCAGGGTTCAAATATAAAAAAAACCCGCGTGCAGCGGGCTTTCTTATATGAGTGGCATTATTACATGGGATCATTGGTGAGATAGATCTTGGTCATATCCAGGTATTGATTCTGTAACTCGTGAACCGAATGGATATCGGGGTTGTGGCGCCTGTCTTCGCGGTACCATATTTCCATCTTTGAAAAATCTCCCGCAACCGGTGTTACGCGGAAAGAGCCTTTCATATATTTTACGGAGCCGTCATCATTTACCTGTTTTGTAAAACTGAGTTTCAGTAAAGCTGCATCGCTGAGTTCTATCGGGTAAAGATGATCCGTGTCGAACCAGAATTCCTGTACTTCGGTTTTTACACAAACCTGTTTTTCGTCTCCGTTAAAATTGACAACTTCCCCGTTCCACATTTTTCCTTCGTATTCTGCATTTACATAGTCGCCGATCTTGATCTTGCTGAATTTAATCATATGGCAATGTTTTTTTTAAGATGATAAGTTAGGGATTTTTTTGATAAGAGAAAAATGCCGGGAGAAAATGCCGGGAAGAAAATTTCAATAAGAGAAAAACGGAGGAAAGGAGATAAAGAGTTTTTGCATGACCGCTCTTTTGCTCTTTCCCTTCGTTTATCTCTTAGCCTACTCGGCCCAGCTCATCGTGTAGCCTTCATTCTCTATCCGCAAAGCTTCTTCGGTTAATTGAAGCGGATGAAAAGTATCTACCATTACCGCAAGTTCCTGCGTTTCTTTTTTGCCGATGCTTTTTTCAACAGCTCCCGGATGCGGGCCATGCGGTATGCCGGCCGGATGCAGTGTGATCATTCCACGCGTTACATTTTTACGGCTCATAAAATCTCCATCCACATAATATAATAATTCGTCGCTGTCGATATTGCTGTGGTTGTATGGCGCGGGAATAGCATCGGGGTGATAATCATATAAACGAGGGCAGAAACTGCAGACCACAAAATTATTTGCTTCAAAGGTCTGGTGCACCGGCGGCGGTTGATGCACACGGCCGGTGATCGGTTCAAAATCATGGATACTGAATGCGAATGGATAACAGCATCCATCCCACCCTATCACATCAAACGGATGATGCGCGTAGTGCAGGCCATAGAGGATGCCTTTCTTTTTTGTTTTGATCAGAAAATCGCCTGCCATATCTTTTGTAACCAGGTTTTGCGGGCGGCGGATATCTCTTTCACAATAGGGAGAGTTTTCCAGCAACTGCCCGTTCCTGCTTACATACCTTTTAGGATAGCGGATGGGGCTAAAACTTTCTACAATAAATAAGCGGTTATCAATTGTATCAAAACTGATCTGGTAAATAGTGCCGCGCGGGATAACAAGGTAATCGCCATATCCAAAGATCAATTCACCATATTGCGTGGTGAGTTTTCCGGAACCTTCATGAACAAAGATCATTTCATCCGCATCGGCATTTTTATAAAAATAATCAGCCATGCTTTCCTGCGGCGCAGCCAGTACTATATGGCAATCATTGTTTACCAGCACCGGTTTACGGCTTTGCAAAAAATCTTTTTCGGGTTTGATCTGAAAACCTTCGAGACTGCGGTGTTTCAGCATTTTTTCTTCCGCTATTTTGGGCATCATATTAACCGGTTCATCGGTATGAATGATCTGCGTTGGCGGATAGGTATGATACAATAACGAGTAATCATTACTGAAACCTTCCGTTGAAAACAATTGCTCTGAATATAAGCTTCCATCCGGTTTACGAAACTGTGTGTGGCGTTTATGCGGAATGGAGCCGAGGGTATGGTAGTGGGGCATAATGAATAGTTAAGAGTTAAAAGTTAATAGTTAAGAGTTAAAAGTTAATAGTGAATAGTTAAAAGTTAATAGCGTAGAATCATACCTGCACTATTAACTTTTAACTATTAATTTTTAACTACTCAGCTTCGAAAGCTGCAATGAAAGCATGAGGAAATAATATTTCCAGATGCGCTTATCTATCCAGTAGGTGAAATTGCGGTGGAGTGGCATGGTGAGATGTTCTGTAATTAAAGTTACGGAACTTATCTGGCTACAACGATCCTGTATTTGGTTCCTTTTATTTTTTCCTGTTGCACAAGCGGGAGCAGGCTTTTGAGTTTGTGTTTTTTTACGGCTACGAATGAGTTGTGGTCTTTTACAATGATCAATCCCAATTCATCTTTTTGCAAACCGCCTTTCTGCGATAAAAATCCTACAATGTCTACTTTGTTCAGTTTATCTTTTTTGCCGCCGTTGATATATAATGTTACCCATTCTGTTGGTTTGGGTAATTTTTGTCCGGCAGGTATGTTCATTTCTGCCGGGCGTTGCTGAATATAGTAAGGCAACTGTTCATCGGCATGTATCAGAATATAAGCTGTGCCCGTTGCCTCCATCCGCGCTGTGCGGCCATTGCGGTGCGTGAATTCGGCTTCTGTGGAGGGAAGATGATAATGTATCACGTGTTTCATTTCCGGAATATCCAGTCCGCGCGCAGCAAGATCGGTGGCGACCAGAAAACGGATACTGCCGTTCCTGAATTGAATTAGTGTCTGCTCGCGTTGCATCTGTTCCATGCCGCCATGAAATGCTGCATTCTCCACTCCTTTTTCCAGTAATAATTTTGCTGTGCGTTCAACTGCATCGCGGTGGTTACAAAATATGATCGCAGGTTCGGAATTGATGTAAGAAAGTAATTCAACGAGTTTATTGATCTTATCTTTTTCTTCCGAGATCACGAGCTTCAAAGTAAGCGCATCGGTTTCTGCCGCTGCCGCAAAATCTAATACGGTAAGATCATTCACACCGGCAAATTCAGGGATCGCAACACTTGCAGTGGCAGAAACGAATATTTTCTTATTGACATTTTTTAACGAGCCGATGATGTACGACATATCCTCTTCAAAACCCAATGCGAGCGACTTATCAAATTCATCTAATATCAACGTAGTAACTGCATCCTGCGCAAATGTTATTCGTTTGATATGATCGGCGATACGGCCGGGTGTGCCGATCAATAGTGCAGGTGGTTCAGCCAGGTTCTGTATTTCTGTTTGCATATCGTGGCCGCCATAACAGCAACTTACTTTATAGCCGGTTGCCATTTTTTTCCATACCTGTTCTATTTGTATGGCAAGTTCGCGTGAAGGTGTGAGAATTAAACATTGTACTTTTTTTTCAGCATCATTCAACATTTGTAAAACGGGTAAAAGAAAGGCAAGTGTTTTACCGGAGCCGGTTGGAGATAACAGCAAGACTTCTTTTTTTGTGCGGATAGCAGCAGAAGCAGACTCCTGCATTTTATTCAGTGAAGTAATGCCGAATTCAGAAAGTAATTTGGAAACCTGTTCAGTTGATTGCATGCGCAAAGGTAAGGCATCGAAAATAACTGCGCCTTTGCGGCTTTGCGTGAAAAAATGCACGCAGAGGCGCAAAGGCGCGGTAAACTTTTATCCAGGGGGTATTTAATGTATGTTTATTTCCGTTTCCTTTTTGCGGGTAACTCCGGCAATGATCCTGTAAATAGCGGCAAGTAAAAAGATACCGCCCAATACCACAACAATTGATGAGCCTGCGGGGAAATCGTAGTGGAAAGAAAAATTCAATCCGAAAAAACTTCCGAGTATGCTGATGATTATGGCAATGATCAGAACTGCTGTCCTGCTTTTTGCGAGCATGATAGCCGATACGGCAGGAATGATGAGGTAAGAAAAAACCGGTATCACGCCATTTACTTTTACTGCAAATACAATTGCCAGTCCGATCGAAATATAAAAAAGGAAATTCCAGATATTGAAAATGCCCACCAGGTGATTGAGCCCGTTCTCAAAAGATTCCGTTAATGCAAAGAACTTTTTGAAGAACACCAATTGCACCAGCAGGATTGCGCCAAATGCAATACCCATTGCAGTGATCTGCGCCCAGCTTACGGATAAAATATTTCCAAACAATACTTCCTGTATATCAGAATCGCCATGCGCTGTTTTTGAAATGAACAGTACCGTTAGTGCAGAGGCAAAAGCATATAATATACCGATCACAGCTTCCTGTTTTAAACGTTTGTCCCTGATATTGATGAACGACATCAGCAATGCACCGCCGAGTGTAAATATCAATGGAATAGACGTTAACCCAGTTCCGATAAATGCAGCGAAAGCCACACCGAGTGAGGAGATCTGGCCGAGTGCAAGATCTACAAACACAATTCCCCGCCCGACAACATGCACACCCATATAAGACAGTAGCACTCCTGTGATAGCCGCTGCCATAAAGGCCTGCAGCATAAAAGGTAACTGGAACATTGCAAACATAACTAGGTTGTTTTATTAGCTAATTAACAAAAAAATACGCACTTATTTTAGTACTGCAACCAATTGGTCGATATCGTAATCAAACAGGTCGAAATAATTTTTAACTGCAGGGAATGCACCGGTTGATGTGGCCATCGTTAATACTTTTACACCGGTTTGGGCAGCTACCACATCTGATGAAGAAGTGGTAAAATAAGGTGATGAGATGATCACTTTTATTTTATCGGCTTTTACTTCACCGATCACTTTTACCAGTTGCGAAGGCGATGGCGGAATACCCGGTTTGGGTTCCATAAAATCTACGATCTGCAAACCAAACCTTCTTTCAAAATAAACCCACTCGTTATGGTAAGCAATGATCTTTGTTCCTCTGAACGGCGCCATTTTCGCTTCCCATTCTTTTAGTTTTACATCAACTTTTGCAAGGAATGCATTCAGGTTTGCTTCATAGAATGCTTTGTTAGATGGATCAATCCTTTCCAGCCCGTTCGCAATATTTCTTGCGATCACTTTTCCATTGATCGGGTCGAGCCAGTAGTGCGGGTTCCCGTAAATATGAATATCGCCCTCGCCCCTGTTCAATGCAGAAGGAACCTGCAAAAGCCCAACCGCTTCCGACGCATCCACATAACCCGGCGAACCTTTCTGGATCTTGCTGTTCCTTGAGCTTGCCACTAACTGCGGCGACCAGCCTGTTTCGAGATCGAGCCCGATGGTAACAAAAAGGTCAGCATTGGAAAGGCTGATGATATAACTCGGTTTGGGATCAACAAAGTGCGGGTTCTGGTAGCCGGTGGCAATGGACATGACAGACACTTTGTTGCCACCGATCAATTCTGCAATACTTTTTGTATCCATCGTGGTGGTTACAACTTTGATCGTTGCATTGGCGCCGGAAATGATCGCAAACAATACTAAAACGGAAATTATTTTTTTCATGATTCTTTTATTATGCTGATTTATTTTTTAATACTGATGTGCCCCATGCGCACCAATTACAAAGATCCACCGCAGCCAGAACTGTGTATAATCCGGCTGCACATTAACATGGGTAAATTTCCCCTCAATCTCTATCTTCTGAAATTCTGTTGCCAGCCAGCCGGCAGTGAGCGAGTAGGCTGTTTCGACAATATTTCTGTCATAAGGTTTCTGCGCATAATCATATCTTCCTGTTAAAAACCAGCGTTGTGCCAGTTGTGTTTCAAGAAATGAGTACATGCCGAGGCTGTTCGACATCCTTCCCGCATTATATTTTGCATTGCTGTAAAAAAATTCGGTCTGCCAGGTCAGCGAACGGTACGTGTTCATCTGAACAGGTTTCCATTTATAGGTAAGGTCTGCCGCGGCAATATTGGTGATACTGGAAGAATCGTTCGGGCCGGTAATGCCTGTTAAACCAAATTCAAGCGTTGCATTTTCCGACAATGTAAAAAAGTTTTTCAGGTGGCCGAGATAAACGGCGCGGTTATTATCGCCGCGTGAAAAGGCAGGCGATTCTTCCTGTCCGGAAGTTGCCTGGAATATGAGTTCCTGGTAAAAAGCTTTATTAGGAACGAGCCAGCTTAATGAAACGCCTTCATCATTCAATCCGTCATCGCCAAAATAATTCGTGTATGCATTCGGCATATCGATAAACGGCAATGCATGTGGGTGCACCGGATTTATTTTACCAACTGCTTCCCTGAATTTTCCCACTTTCAACTGAAGTTTGGCGGGTAAGGAAAGTGAAGTGAGATAACCTTCTTCAACAGTTGCGCCATATTTATGTGTAACGGGGTCGCGCCCGAGCGAGATAAAAAAATCTGCACGGATATATGGATCAACTACGGATTGAAACGACATTTCCGTTTCATTCAGATAAGCATCAAAATTTCTTTTTCCCTGGCTGATATAAGATGTTCTGAAATCTGCCACCACACCAATATCCGGATTGGCTGAAATGCCTGAACGTGTTTGCTGTGGTGCAACCTGCGGTGCTGTTTGCGGGGCCGATTGCATCTGCTGTTCTATCAAACGCAACAATGCGATCGAATCTTTGGCTGCTTTGGAAGTGGTATCTGTTTGCGCAAAACTCCTGTGGCTGAAAATGAATGCAGCAAATAATAAAGTAACAGGAATTATTTTTCGGCGTATCAATAATGTATTCACAATAAAAGTTAGGATGGGTGTGAAAAATAAATTGCAGGCAGTTGCAACGCAACTCGGCTAAACCTAGCTATTTACGGGCGGCCCTCTTAATGCCGAATCAATTTCAGGAACGGTAGAAAAGGAAATATTCTTATTGACATAAGAAGAAAAATAATTATTCGCTGCAAAAGAAAACTGCGGAAGCTCATGGATAAAAGCAGATTCTGCAACAAGGTTATCACAGTCGCAATGGTAACCGGCATTTTCCAATTGCTCCGGGCCATTGCTTTTGCACGAATGACAATCGTTATGCCTGGCCACCATATCATGCAGCAGTTTTTTAGGTGTGATGCCGAATGCAAAAACGACCAACAGCAAACCTGCAATGAACCTTATTATGTTAACACGATTGGGCAAAAGAAATAATTAGGGTGTTGTAAACTTAAACCAAATTATCCAAAACTGTATTGCATTTGGCAATTCTTTGCGCATTTGCCGGTGAAGCAGTTATTGCAGCAGGTTAATGAGCTTTGCTACTTCTTCAGCAGTGTTAAATGCGTGTAATACGATCCGCAGCCTTTCTTTTCCTTTGGGAACCGTGGGGTATAAAATGGCGCGGACATCAAGGTTATTGGCCTGTAGGGTGGCGGCAGTTTCTTTTGCTTCTTTATTTCCCGGAATTAGCACAACCTGCACCGGTGTTGATGATACAAGTTTTTCAAATGCAATAGCCGATGATTGAAATTGGTTGATGAGTTTTTGAAGATGCAGGCGCTCAGCATGCATTCCGGGGAAAATTTTATAGCTCTCTTTTATAACCGCTATGCTATGTTCCGGCAATGAAGTTGAATAAATAAAACTGCGCGCAAAATTGATGAGGTAATCGCGTAATGATCGGGAGCCTAAAACAACTGCGCCATGGCAACCGCAGGCTTTTCCAAAGGTATGTATACGTGCAAAAACATGCTCCTGCCGGTTGAGTTGCTGAACAAGCCCTTCACCTTTTTCGCCGATCACGCCTGTGGCATGCGCTTCATCGATGATCAGATGTGCAGAATGTTTTTCAGCGATCCCGATCAATTCGTTTAACGGGCAAAGATCTCCATCCATACTAAAAACGGATTCTGTAACAATAAAGATGGTACCCGTTGTATGCATGATTTTTTTATGCAGGTCATCCATATCATTATGTGCAAAAGAAAAAGCATTGGCAAAAGATAAGCGGATGCCGTCGCGGATAGAAGCATGGCAAAGATGATCATACAATATCGTATCGCCTTTTTGCGGCACGCAGGATAATAAACCGATGTTGGCATCATATCCTGAATTAAATAACAAAGCCGTTGCTGATCGATGGAACGCAGCAATTTCTTTTTCAACTTCTTCGATCAAAGGATAATTGCCGGATAATAAACGCGAGCCGGTAGAGCCGGAAGAAAGTCTGGAGTCTGGGGTCTGGAGTCTGGAGTTTTTTACGATACCGAGATAATCGTTGGAACAGAAATCGGTTTTCCCTTCAGGTAAACGCAGCTGGCGGAAAGAATTATTTTCTTTTCGTTCGTTTAATTTTTTGTCGAGAAAATCATCGCGGTACATTTATCAAAACTAAAGGATATTTGCTTAGGCAGATGATGTTCGTGAGACGTGAGACGTGAGACGTGAGACGTGAGCCATGAACCATGAACAAAACAACAGGCAACCAGCAATACATGAAACTCTCAGAACATACAAAGAACATTCTCGGCTTACACTTACCAACCGATCCGCGCTGGGTTGACCTTGCGGGTATTTCGCTGGAAGACATCCTTACCGATCATGCATACTGTGAGCAGAAGGCGGCTACCACCTGTATTACTTTGATACAACGGTATTCGGATAAAGAAAAATTAGTGGCGGAACTGGCGCCGATCGTGTCAGAGGAATGGGGGCATTTCAGGCTGGTATTGAATGAACTGAAAAAAAGAAAACTAAAACTTGGCAAACAACGAAAAGATGAATATGTAAATAAACTGATCGAGTTTCAGAAAAAAGGCGGCAGCCCGGAAGACAGGCTGCTCGATCATTTATTAACGATGGCGCTTATAGAAGCGAGAAGCTGCGAACGTTTCAAAAGATTAAGTGAAGGATTGCCCGATGCATACCTGCGGAATTTCTATCGCCGTTTTATGGAAAGCGAAGCCGGGCATTATACTTTGTTTATAGAACTGGCAGAAACTTATCTGCCCAAAACAACCGTACGCAAACGCTGGAAAGAATGGCTCAGTTATGAAACCGGCATTATGAAAGAGATAGAAGTGAGAGGTGACCGGATACATTAATTAAGTACAAATTCGCGTATAAATACTCTATAAAATGTTCATCCCTAACTTATATTTTTACACGAAAGAAAAAGATATGGGATTAATTTATGCAGAAATTGAAATAATAAACTCGGCAGATATTACTATGGCTAAACGCGGGTTTATCGATATCGATGACATTAAAAAAATTCGTGTTAATGCGCTTGTTGATACGGGTTCCTATTATCTCGCTATCAATGAAAACATACAGGAATATTTACAATTGCCATTTATTGAAAAGAGAAACGTAAAGCTCGCAAACGAGGGCCGTATTTCCTGCGATGTGGTGGGACCGGTTGAGGTCCGTTTCAAAAACAGGAAGGCCGGTTGTACCGCCGTTGTTTTACCGGGTGATTCAGAGATCTTGCTTGGTGCCATTCCGCTGGAAGAAATGGATGTTGTGATCAATCCGTTACGGCAGGAACTGGATGTAAATCCCAACAACCCTGAGTGCGCTACATTCAGGATGTAAGAGCCGGCGGCGATAATATAACGATCCTACCTGCCATTTTGAAAATAAGCCAGCTCATCTTCAAAATTCAAATAAGCATGTTTCTCCTGCAATGATTTTGTTTTTACATGATACGATGCTAAAAACTTTTGATGTTGCTCAGTTAATGGATTGAATGGTTTGTGTTGATAGGCAAGATTGATCTCCGCAATTTCTTTCAGCAATATCCGCGTTTCTTCCAACATGCAGGCTTCTGTAAATTTTTCCCAAACATATTGCGTGGCCTGGTAATTCGGATGCACAAGGTCTTCTGCATAAAAACGGTAATCGCGCAGGTCATCGATCACCAGTTCATATGCAGGGAAATAGTATAACTGTTCAAACTTTTCTGCGAGTTGATGCACAGCCTGTATCAGCAGGGCTTTGCTGCGGTTATTTTCAATTACGCCTTCGCGTAAATGCCTTACCGGGCTGATCGTAAAAATAATATGCAGATGTGGATTGAATTGCAGTAAATGCGTGATCATTTCATGCAGCACACGTATTGTTTCTTCAGCAGGCATCAGTCTTTTCTGAAACCAGTTAGCAGGCGCTTTGTGATTATTGGCAGCAACCGTTCCGGGTTCTGCATTGGCGGCTTCGCCTGTTAATGTATACAACCAGGCAGACCCCAAAGTGATCATCAGATGATCCGCGTGTTTTAAATAAGTATGTGCCGAAGAAGTTGATGCGTTGATCTTATCAATACATTCATCAGCAGTAATACCGGAGAAACGGCTATGGTGTTTCCAGCTGTGCCATGTTTCGTTGTGTTCAAAAATATCTTTTGAAGATATTTTTTTGTTGGCGATATATGCACCCACCGCTTCGGCAACACTTACGGGATTAAATAAAATACCATTCGGGTTTTCAAGTGTGGAGAATTTATGTTTACGCAGCTTCTCCCCTATGCTCTCGGTAAAACAGGAACCGATCAACAGTAACTTATGCCCATGATGAATGGGGGATTGCGTCTTTTTTATATCGAATTCAAAATGAAATTTCATGTATTGAAAATAGATTTTAACCTATAGTGAATTAAAATACTCTGCGGGCCTTTGCGTGTTCCTTTGTGCCCTCTGCGGTTAATAACAATTTTAACCGCAGAGGGCACAAAGGAATGCGCGCGAAGTACACAAAGGAAAATCGGAACTTCCTTGTATTATTCTTTCAGGGTATTGAAAAATAAATAATACTGATAAATATATTACACAAATATTTCAGCAGCCATCTGTAAACTTTTATTGAGCGCTTCTTTGTTGATCCCGTTCAATAAATTCCTTTCTTCAAAATACGGGATCATTAATTCTGTATCCATGTTTCCAACCAGGTCGTCCTGCGCCATTGGGCAGCCGCCGATGCCTTTTAATGCGCCATCAAACCGTTTGCATCCCGCAGTAATAGCAGCTGATATCTTTTCTTCCCAGTTCTGCCGGGTTGAGTGAAGATGAACGCCAATAAGCGTTTCAGGGTATTGGGGTATCAGTGTTTTTAATGCAAAGCCAACCTGTTCAGGTGTTGCCAAACCAACAGTATCCGCCAGTGATAAAATATGGATATCTTTTTTTACCATCTCATCCGCCCAATGCAGCAATATATCTTCATTATACAGATCGCCATATGGGTTTCCGAAACCCATACTGAGGTAAACAACGAGTTCTTTATTGTTTTTGATACATAGCTCCTGTATCATATCGATACGTTGCAGGCTTTCTTCCATGCTGCTGTTCGTATTCCGCAACTGGAAAGTTGGCGAAACAGAGAACGGGAAACCAAGGTATGAGATCGCATCATACATTACCGCTTCTTCCGCACCACGTGGGTTTGCAACAATGGCCAGTAATTTGGTGCGGGTGTTCCGGACGTCGAGTTTTTCGATCACTTCTTTTGTATCTGCCATTTGCGGGATCGCTTTGGGCGAAACAAAACTGCCGAAATCGATCGTATCAAAACCTGCCTGCAATAATGTGTTGAGATATTGTATCTTTTTTTCGGTTGGAATAAAATGCGGCCAGCCCTGCATGGCATCGCGCGGGCACTCAATTAATGTGAGTGGTGAGTGGTGAGTGATGAGTGTGTTCATATTAATAAACCAATCAACTGATAAACAAATAAACTACTTCCCTATCCTGTGTTTCATTGCTTCATATAAAATGATTCCTGTAGCGACAGAAACATTGAATGAATCAAAATCCGCAGCCATGGGTATCTTAAAAAAATGATCCGCGGCTTTTGCGAGATGCGGCTGTACGCCTTTTCCTTCGTCGCCCATGATAATACAACAGGGATCGGTGAAAGGAAGTTCGAAAACATTTTGTTCCGCGCGCATTTCACTTGTAAAAACTTTAATACCGTTTAAATGAAGTGCATCAACCGCTTTCAATAAACTGTTCACGCGGCAGATATGTATCTGTTCCAATGCGCCCGCGCTGCTTTTCATTGCTTCCTCATTTAAAGCGCCTACTCCTTTATCCGGTATGATGATAGCTTGTGCGCCGCAACACACAGCGCTTCTCGCGATCGCGCCGATATTGCGTACATCGGTAACGCCGTCGAGCATTAAGAATAAAGGAAGTTCCCCGTTCGATACCACATGATCGATCACCTGCTGCAGATCCATGTATTGCACCCTTGCCACAAATGCCAATACACCCTGGTGATTGGCTTTTGTTAAACCATTTAATTTTTCTGCAGGCACAAGTTGGATCGGAACATTCTGATCTCTTGCGAGTTTTCGTAAAGTGTTGATCATATCGCCACCGGTATTTTTCTGCAGCAATATTTTATCGATAGCCCTGCCGGATTGCAGTGCTTCTACGAGTGGCTGACGGCCAATAATGAGTGAGCTTTGTTTAACGGGCATCTGCAAATGTATTACTCAGTTTTCCTTCTGCCGACAGGAGTTTTATTTTTATTATGGCGGCTACACTCATCGAATCGGTGATGATACCATCTTCCACCATCCGGTAAGCTTCTGCAAACGGTATTTTTTTTATTGCAAGATCTTCTGTTTCTTCCGGGGCTGCTTCATGTTGTGTTAATCCTGTAGCAAGATATACCTGCGCAAATTCATCACTTACTGAATTTGATAAATGCATTTGCAATAATGGCTGCCAGTGATCGGCCATTAAACCGGTTTCTTCCAGCAATTCGCGTTTACCGTTCTCAAGCGTGTCTGAACCGGCAGGCGCGCCACCTTCGGGGATCTCCCAGCTATAGGCATCCATGGCAAAACGGTATTGGCCCACGAGATAAATATTCATTTCTTCATCAAGAACAATAATACCAACGGCTGTATTTTTAAAATGCACTTTTCCGTAAATGCCTGGATTGCCCGATGGATTGATCACACCATACTCCGTAACATCGATCCATGGATTTGCATAAATTTTCTTCTCGCTTGTAATGATCCAGGGATTTTTTTCCATCGAAAATTATTTTTTACGGATAACAACGGGCAATGAAATAATGCAATACAAAATGATCAAACCCGCAAACAGGAACCTGATGGATGCACAATAAAAAGTAAGTTCCAGTGATGCGTTGGTGTAATGCCCCGCAATGGTTTGTAACATCAGCAGGTTCCCGGCAATATCAAACATGCCGGCTACATATGCCAACCTCGCAAGCAACAGCCCGGTCTTTGCAGGCATGCCGTTCGATGGCCATTTTCTTGCACACAATTCTGCCGCGATAGAAAGAAAAAGGGTATATGTTACAATAAATAAAAAATCCAGCCAGATATTCATTTTCACCACAGAAATATCCCAATGTGCCAACAATTCATGCAGCCTTTCCTGGGTATTGGCAAATTCAAGGTCTATGATGCTTTTGCTTACAGGTGTTTGCAAACTGCTGCCCTGCCAGCGCAAAACGAAGATCATTATTACAGATCCGATTGCCGCAACTGAAAGATTTTTTTTCATAACTCCATGATTTAGCCACCTGCCAATAACATACTAAAAATAAAAAACCTCTGTCCAAAAGAACAGAGGTTTCCATTATTTCTTTCATCATTTATTTCACACCAAATGCTTTTTTCACTTTGGCTACATAATCCAGTTTTTCCCAGGTAAACAGTTCCACTTTTACCTTCTTGATCTTACCGTTTGGAGAAACGAATTCTTTGGTCACTACTTCATTTTTACGGCCCATATGTCCGTAAGCAGCTGTTTCGCTATACATCGGCGTACGCAATTTCAAACGCTGTTCGATAAAGTATGGGCGCAGGTCAAAAATACTTTCCACCATTTTACCGATCTGTCCGTCGGTCAGCTTTACTTTTGCTGTTCCGAATGTATTTACGTTGATAGATGTTGGCTGTGCCACACCAATTGCATACGATACCTGTACCAGCACTTCATCAGCAATACCGGCAGCAACGAGGTTCTTGGCGATATGCCTTGTTGCATAGGCTGCAGAACGGTCAACCTTACTCGGATCTTTTCCGCTGAATGCGCCGCCGCCATGCGCGCCTTTACCGCCATAGGTATCAACGATGATCTTACGGCCTGTTAAACCGGTATCTCCGTGCGGGCCGCCAATTACAAATTTGCCGGTTGGGTTGATATGGTATTTGATCTTATCATTGAACAGTTTCGCGTATTTTTTATATTTCGCTTTTACACGCGGGATAAGGATGTTGATGATATCTTCCTTGATCTTGGCCAGCATTTTTGCTTCTGAATCAAAATCATCATGCTGCGTTGATACCACGATGGCATCAATGCGGACAGGTTTGTTGTTATCATCATACTCAAGCGTAACCTGGCTCTTGGCATCAGGGCGAAGGTATTTGATCTGTTTGTTCTCTCTTCTCAAAGCAGCCAGTTCTATCAGGATCTTGTGTGCAAGATCAAGTGCCAAAGGCATGTAATCGTCTGTTTCGTTTGTGGCATAACCAAACATCATACCCTGGTCGCCAGCTCCCTGTTCTTCTTTTTTCTTTCTGTCAACGCCCTGGTTGATATCGGCAGACTGCTCATGAATAGCAGATAAGATACCGCAGCTGTTTGCTTCAAACATATATTCACTCTTGGTATAACCGATCCTGCGGATCACACCACGTGCAATTTCCTGTACATCCAGATAAGCTTTTGATTTAACTTCTCCCGCCAATACAACCTGGCCGGTGGTAACCAATGTTTCGCAAGCCACTTTTGACTGGGCATCAAATGCAAGAAAATTATCGATCAGCGCGTCTGATATCTGGTCAGCCACTTTATCCGGATGTCCTTCGGATACACTTTCAGAAGTAAATAAATAAGGCATGTATATTTTATTTTAATGGGTGCAAATATATAATAATGAATAACACGTATGGGATACGTGTAAAAAAATTTAATAAGATCGTTTTACAAGGAAAATTACTTGCCGGCAAGCTCTGCATAAAGATCCAGGTATTCTGTAAGATCAGAATCCCATCCTTTAAAAGGAACCACTTTTTTGCCTTTTACTTTCGCAAATTCATCAACCAGCTTTTTTTCTATTTTATCAGCGCCAAAAGTGATGGCATCGGCAAAAGTTGCGCCTCCCTTGAACATAGCGGTATTATTGCCTTCTTTGAATGCTTCCAGATCCTTTTCTTTGATATTGCCGTTGATAATAGCTTTCTGTACAAAATCGGTACCCAGTTTTTCTTTGAACGTATTCTGGCCGATAGTAAAGATCACTTTACTGTTGCCGAAAACGGGTTCTTTTTTATAAGCTGTTTTAATATAAGCGGGTATCAATCCGGTCATCCAGCCGCTGCAATGGATGATATCGGGAGGCCAGCCAAATTTCTTAACGGTCTCCAATGCGCCTTTGCAGAAGAATACGGTCCGAAGGATATTATCTTCAAACCACTCTTCACTCTCATCATGGAATACCTGTTTGCGTTTGAAGAAGTCTTCATTCTCAAGAAAATATACCTGCAACCTCGCATTAGGAAGGGAAGCCACTTTGATCTGCAGCGGATAGTCATCATTATCAACGGATACATTGATACCTGAAAGCCTCACCACTTCATGCAACCTGTGCCTTCTTTCATTGATCACGCCAAAACGGGGCATGATACACCTGACTTCTAACCCACTGTCATTGCTTTTAATAGCTAATTTGTTGATCACCTCAGCAAATTCTGTCAGCTCCAGGTATGGAGACATTTCAGTAGCAATGAACAAAATCCGTTTCTTTGTTGACATTAGTTGAGTGAATTTAGCAACATGCTGAAAAAATGAGTTGGCGAAGGTACATTAAATTGCAACGAAAAGCAAGCACAAATGGGCTTTTGCCGCAAATCCAACCTAAATGATCCTATTTAAAACCACTATAGACCTTACCCAATACCTCGATCGCATGCGGCAACAAGGCAAAACCATTGGGTTTGTTCCTACCATGGGAGCGTTGCATACAGGCCATCTCAGCCTGATCGGAAACTGTAAACAAAGCGCCGCCATAACTGTATGCAGTATTTTTGTAAACCCCACCCAATTCAACGATCCGCAGGATTTTGCCAGATACCCTGTTACGCTTGAAGATGACCTCTTGTTGCTTGAAAAAACAGGCTGCGATATAGTATTTCTGCCATCGGTAAATGAGATTTATCCGGATGGAACAAGCCTTCGGTCGGAATTCAACATCGGTTATCTCGGGAACATTCTCGAAGGAAAATACCGGCCCGGCCATTTCCAGGGCGTTTGCCAGGTAATGAACCGGTTATTG
>Ga0206895_1172_pt1 | contig 16649 bp, 20 predicted proteins | sample Alteio_BWOrgHeat_51_FD_152967 | JGI IMG/M metagenome (GOLD analysis project Ga0206895, IMG submission 152967) | Enriched cells from forest soil in Barre Woods Harvard Forest LTER site, Petersham, Massachusetts, United States -... | ecosystem: Environmental > Terrestrial > Soil > Temperate forest >...
TCAATAGTTTTATTACTGCTAATAATTATTTACAGGTATTGGCAGAGGGGAAAGCATCGCTGCTTAAGCTGCATAAAAAGAACCTGGAAGAATTCACGGAATATAATGATGCTACTAAATACAAACGGTTTAAAATAGTGGAGCAATATTATGTTTTTCAAAATGGTGTGTACACTCCCGTTACTTTAGGCACTAAAAACCTTGAAGCACAAACAGGCGATAAATGGCCTCAGGTATCGGCTTACCTGAAACAAAACGGTATGTCGGGGAAAAATGAAAAAGATTGGGCCGCTGCGATAAAATATTATAACTCTCTGTAAGTCAAAAAGCATTTTCCACTGCAATACAAGGCTGATCATTCCGCGGGCCTGGCATGATTTTTTGTTTATTATTAAACAATTAAATTAATGTCTTATGAAAAAGGTATTAACCGCTGTATTGCTTATGGGGATTGCTTTTTCAGCTTCTTCCTCCAACGAAAAATTTGCAGCATCAGCTTCTCTTCAAACTAACTTTATCGATGGCTTTCCGTATTCTTACCAATGCGGTTATTTTTATAATGATGATTATGCAAATGGCCTGCCGGCAGGTACTGCGCTATGGGTGTTTAGTGATGTCAATGATCACTCTGCTGTAATTGCAGTAGGGTATTATGATAGCAACTATAACCCTGTAACTATTTATTTAAGCGGAAGTTTTGACCTTGAAAATAATTTTGCCAACCTGTTCACCAGTTATGGTACGGTTAGTGTAACGCTTAGCAATTATTAGACTAATACTTTGTGACTAAAGTGTAATAAAAAGAAAAATAGGGATACTCTTATTTGATATTCAAGATAATTTTTCTAAAGTTCTCGCCCTCACCCGAGATGATCTTAAATTCAGATTAACGATAAATAATTATTATTCGAAAAGGAAGTTGATCTTATTGTGTAGTAAGATGCAATCTGTTACTGTAAAAGTTAACTCCATTAAGATTATCGGGTGACTAAAGCCCAAGCGTATTTGCTTGGAATCAATATATTATTTCAGACTACCTGTAGTATTATTTTGACAGCAAAAAACTAATTAATGCTTTTTGTTTCGATAGAATGTTTTTTAGTTTTAGTCAAAACTAATATTATGAAAAAGACATTACTTATCTTCCTGACTGCAGGACTTTCTATTCTGCTTCCATTATCTTCTCAATCAAGAGAAAAATTAAATTTGCACGAAGAGAATTTTCCTAAGGCTTTAAAGCAGAGTGCGCCTATTTTATTTTCGCAATCTGCTAAAAAAGCATATTTATTAAAAGACAGATCATTCCAGACACAAGATGATGTTTATTGCCTTTCTTCCTGCGTAGCTAAAAAATCTATCGTTACACCGGATTCTTTTCAAACCGGCCTCATCGATGGTTGGCCTTATTCGTACCAATGTGGTTATTTTTATAATGATGATTATGGGAATGGCCTGCCGGTCGGAATTCCGATATGGGTATTTAGCAGTATGACTGATCACACTGCTGTATTTGCAGTAGGGTATACTGATGAGAGCTTAAATCCTATAACTATTTATTTAACCGGAACTTTTGATACTGTTACAAAGTATGCCACCCTATATATCGGCTTTGGGTCACTTGGTGTAACGCTTGATTAAGCTGTAACGCGTTGTGCGAAATTTCGACAATTTAAATTAGCACTCTCTGTGAAACCTTTGTTTGCGCAATGCTGTAAAATAATTCGGCAGAGCAGCAGGAGCAGAGGTTTCGCAGAGTACGTTAATAAATAAGAGAGATATTAATTTATTTCAAAACCTCGGATAATTTCTTTTCGAGATCATCACCTCTTAGCCCGGTTGCAATGATCTTTCCTTGCGGATCAACCAAAACATTGAACGGGATGCCATCAAAATGATATAAGGTAACCATTGGGCTTTCCCATTGTTTCAGGTCGCTTACCTGTGTCCATGTAAGATTGTCGGCTTTTACCGCTTCCTGCCAGTCATCTTTTTTTGAATCGAGCGATACACCTAATATCGTAAAATTTTTATCCTTGAATTTATTGTAAGCAATTACTACGTTAGGGTTTTCTTTACGGCAGGGCCCGCACCAGCTTGCCCAGAAATCGACCAATACATATTTACCTTTTAAACTGCTTAACTGAAAAGGTTTGCCATTAATATCGGGCAGGTTTATTTCAGGGGCCTGCTGACCGAGTAAAGGATATTTTACCGGGCCCATCGGCTTCTGCACCGCAAGCAGGCTTTTGATCTTTGCCAGTCCGCTATGTTCTTTAAATTTATCAGATGATGCAGTGGCCAGTGCCAATACTTCATCCTGGTTCATGGTTCTTGATGCCATGCCTAATGCATAATACCTTGCTGCGGGGCTTGGCGACTGATTGATAAAATCTGTTACCATCGTATTCATTTCTTTGATCTGCGCATCACGCCGGTTGCGTGCAAGGGCTACGATGCTGTCTTTTGCATTTTGTTTTTGCAAAGTATCTATCAGCGAAAATGTAGCATAGAGCGCAGAATCTTTTTTACGGTAATCTTCAAAAAGAACATGAAGGCTTTCACTTGCAGGTGAACCGGTTAATGTATAGTTGCGGTAATTATCAATATCCAACTGCAGTGTAATGTTGCTATTATCGTTCACCAATAATACATCGGGCCCATCCTGGATAACGATGCGGTATAAACCTTCTTCCCTGCCCATACCACGAAGATCGAAATTGCCACCGGATGCGATCGGGGCCGAATCAAGTACAACAGGCGATTCGCCGCCATATGGCAATTCTTCTAAAAAAACTTTTTTACCCGGAGCATTTTCAATTTTACCACTTATGATAAATGCACCGTATTTTTTTTGCTGGCAGGAATACAATGTAATGACAGCTGTTAATGTTATAATGATGATCTTTTTCATGTATGGATTTTTACACGCTGCAACATGAGCGTTTATGATTGATTTAATTTCTGTTCTAATAACTGTGTTACCAGTTTCGGATCTGCTTTTCCGCCACTGCGTTTTTTTACTTCGCCAACAAATAAACCGATCAACCCTTTCTTTCCTTTTTTATATTCTGAAACTTTATCGGGCATGTTTTGAATTGTTTAGTTTATCCAGGCTTCCAGTTCATTTGTGTCGCTTACCTGTAACAGGTTCATGCTTTCTGCAACGGTTAATGGCGATTGGTTTTCTGTTATGATCACCGGTAATATTTTCGACGATGCAACGGAGAAGTTAACCTTACCCGATTCCACTAATTGTATCAACTCAGCGAGAATGGATGGCTGCAGGTTGAATGCAGTAAAATCGATCCCACGCTCATTTATATATTGGCGTACCGGCCCAAGTATCCAGTTTGCAGCAGCCTTATATTGTGTGGTATGTTTGCTGACTGCTTCAAAATACAATGCCGTTTCTTTTTCATCGCATAACTGTGCAGCATCATAAGCACTGAGCCCGAATTGTGATTGATATTTTTTTACCAGCTCGTTTGGCAGTGATGGCAGCGCTGATCTTACCTTATTAATAAAGTCATCCGTTACATGCAAAGGTGCCAGATCGGGATCGGGGAAGTAACGGTAATCATTGGCTTCTTCTTTATCGCGGATCGCAAATGTTGTATCGTTCGATGCATCAAAACTTCGTGTCTGCTGTTGCACTTTACCGCCATCTTCAACCAATTGTATCATCCTGTCTATTTCAAATTCTATCGCTTTTTTTACATTCCGGATCGAGTTAAGATTTTTTACTTCAACCCTTGTGCCTAATTTTTTTTCTCCTTTCAAACGGATGGAAATATTTGCATCGCAACGCAGGCTGCCTTCTTCCATATTGCCATCGCAGATGCCGATCCATCTTACGAGCCTGCGAACTTCGGTCACATATTGCCAGGCTTCATCAGCAGAGAAAATATCGGGCTCGGTTACAATTTCAACCAATGGTGTGCCCGCTCTGTTGAGATCTATGCAGGTAAAATCTTTATCAAGGTCATGTATACTTTTTCCTGCATCTTCTTCCATATGGATGCGGTTCAACTGCACATTGCGCTCACCGGCTGCTGTTTTGATGGTAACATAACCCGCTTTGCAGATCGGTGTTGTATGCTGTGATACCTGGTAACCTTTTGGAAGGTCGGGATAAAAATAATTTTTGCGCGCAAAATAATTATCCTTCTCAATCTCACAGTTGCACGCTAACCCCATGCGGATGGCATACTCAACTGCTTTTTTATTGGCCATAGGCAGTGTGCCCGGATGGCCCATGGTAATGGGGCTGATATGTGTATTGGGCGCTGCACCAAATGCAGTGCTGTCGCCGCAAAACAATTTACTATCTGTAGCAAGCTGTGCATGTACCTCAAGGCCGATAACGGCTTCATATTTTTCGTTCAATAACATGGTGGCGCAAAAATATACCTAATCACGGATTTGATCGCGGATTTCACGGATCGTAATATGATGGATGTGATTATTGTGCGAGAATTTTTTGGAGATCGTCATTTGATACGGTTAATAAACCAACGGGTGGCAGCCGGCGTGTGAGCTCTTTCCAGTTTTTATCTTTTGAAAAAATATCTTTCAACATGGGCAATGCCTTTGCAACCTGTTTGTTATTAGCGAGTGCAATGGCTGTCCAGAATTGCATTTCAAGATTTGCGGGAAATAATTTCATCGCTGCATTATACTCATTCATAGCAAGTGTCATATTGTTTTTTTCTACCGCCAGGTCGCCGCTGTTCATGTGTTCATATGCGGTGTGGACTGCGTACAATCTCCTGAGTTCTTCCAATGGTTTGGGCGAGTCGTCTACCCGAAGGTCAACGGACCGGTTGTTCCATGGTTCCATCTTTTTTCCTGGAACCACAATAATTGCTGCAGCCTGATGCCACGGATATCGCCACCGGCTTTTTGTGCAGCTTCGAGCGCAAGCAATACACGCTCGGCCAGCGGTTTGCCGGTTGTTTGTTTAAATGAATTTGACATGTATTCGCAAACCTGGTCGCCCAGCATCATGTTGCTTTGCACGCTGAAATTGTAACCTTTGATCTGTTTGGCCACCTGTATGCATTTTTTGCCGGTATGTGCCGCAACATTCCCTTTGCTGTCGATGATGGCAACCTGTCTTACCTCGCGTCCAGGATCGGCTTTTGTTAAACTGTCGAGAGCTTGCTGCGGGGTAAAACCTTTTTTTAATAAAGCCAGCGCTTTCAGCCCATATGATTTATCAACGAAGGATTGTGTGGCTACTGCGCCCACACCTGCTTCTGCCCAGGGAACCAAAGTGCCTACGCTGAACCAATGGCTTTGCACGCCAACAGCCATCTCGCCTGTTTTTTCATCGCGTGCTACAATTGAAAATGTATGTGCCAATGGTTGTTTGGAGGAATAAACCTGTGCATTCGATACAAAAGAGAAGAGCAGGATACAAGCAGTCAGAATTTTTTTCATATTGAAATAGTTGATGCTTTAAAGATACAATGTGCGCGAGAATAAAGTGGATGGATGCAACAAAAAAAAACCGCGCCAGGAATAGCGCGGTGTACAACATGAGAAAAAATCGAAAAGAGTAACGTCAGAGCACGCGGCTTAACGTTTATTATATAGTTAGAGATCTGCGGTCTTTAATCTTTTGGGGAATTTGATTTCCGCCTTTTGTGTTTTGCCTGCTCTTTGATAGGTTACTTTAATGCTATCCCCTTCTTTCAGTTCACGCACTTTGTTTCTTAATTCATCAACAGAATTCACTGCTTTGCCATCAATTTCCGAGATCACATCATCTTTTTGTAAACCGGCTTTCGCGGCAGGCGTATCGCCATCCACATCAAGTATCTTTACACCTTTGCCTTCTGCAACATCCTGTATTTCCAATCCCAGCCTGGGTTTGCGCATATTGTTCATGAATTCCACGCCATTCATTTTTGGCAGGTTCTGCAGTTTTAAATTGAATTCTTTTGGAAATTCATTATTCCATTCTCCGTCCCTGAGAAGAATTTTTGGCTCTGAAGATTTGCTTTTGCCTAAAGTTGCAATGGTAGTTGCCGCTTTGCCATCGCGTAAATAAGTGATGGTAACTTTATCTTCCGGTTTGCTTTTGCCGATGGCATCGTATAGATCGCTGCTGTTTTCAATTTTTGTATCGCCAACTTTTGTGATGATATCATCTTTTTTCAACCCCGCTTTTTCTGCAGCGCTTTCTTTTTCTACAGAAGATATTTTAGCGCCATTATCTGCTTTTTCAGATTCTACTCCAAGGAAGGCGCTGTTACCACCGAAAGAAAAATCGTCGCCACCAAACATTTTCATGCTGCCCAATGGTGCCATCCTGTTACGGATCCTTGGCATGATGGAATTCAGCCCCCGGTTACGCAGCACTTCAATATCTGCCTCTTTCATATCCTCGATCGGTTTACCATTAACGGTGATGTTATCACCATCGATCACGATCGTGATCTTTTCTTTGCTGTCATTTTTTTTGCGGATAGTAATGCTTTCGCCTGTTGTTTTTTTTGGCTGCTCTTTGGTTTGTGCTGTGGCAAAAACAGAGATGCCTGCTGCCAGCAGAACCACAGGTAAAAATTTGTTATTCATAATTGTAAAGTTTAGTGTACGAAATTATTAGTAGATCAAATGTAACCGATTTCCCAAATACGAAACAATTCGGAAATGTTAAAAAAGGTTAATGATTTACTGATTTCCGGGCGATTCAGCCATTGGCCGGTTGTGAGGGGTTATTTAACCGGAAAACCTTTACCGGGCAGCCTTCCACTTGCTCAAATTGCTGAAAATGCATACCGCATTTTTCGATCACTTTGAGTGAAGGGGTATTCTCTATATGTGCCATGGCTGTGATGGAAGGGATATTTAATTTTTCAAATCCATATTTCAAAGCGGCCAGGGCTGATTCGGTTGCATAACCTTTATTCCATTGGCTTTGTATAAAACGATAGCCAAGATCTACCTCATTTCTTTCGGGCCGGTATTTTAACCCGCACCAGCCAATGAAAGCATTTGTATCTTTTAAAATGGCTGCCCATCTTCCATAGCCATAGGTATGGTATTGCGGGATGATGCGGTTGGTAATATTCGCTAAAGCCATGTTGAGATCAGTGATGGGCTCTTCATGAACATATTTTACCACTTCCGGATCGCTGTTGAGTGCGAGGATGAGGGCGGTGTCATCTGTTGTGAACTCACGGAAGAAAATTCTTTCTGATTGTAAAATGATCTCCATGCTTGTAAATTTAATTGCCACAGAATACACAGAAGAGCACAGAAAAATCTGTGTCTGCCTGTGTTGTCTATGGCAAAAATTATTGAATGAGCGCTTTTACTTTTTCAATTACCTGCTGCAGGTTGCTTGCATCCTGTCCGCCGGCAGTAGCTAATGTTTTTTGTCCGCCGCCGCCGCCTTTGATCAGGCCGGCTACCTGTTCTTTGATGATCTTTGGCGCTTCCAGGTTTTTTGTTTCACTGATCTTTTCGTCAAGCAATATGGCTACCTGCGCTTTGCCATCGATCGATGCAGCGAGTACTACAATATAATCAGACAATTCATTCTTTAATTCGAAACATAATTTTTTCAGGCTGTCTGCATTGCTTACTTCTACAATGGCGCCTAAAAAAGAAATGCCGTTGATGGTTTCAACTTTTTGCAGCAGTTCATTTTTGGTAACGATGAGTTGTTTGGCTTCAAGGCTTTCGATGCGTTTTCTTAATTCGCTGTTATCGGAAAGCAGGCTGTCGACTGCTTTGGATAATTCTTTCGGGTTCTTAAGATTTTCACGGATCGTATTTACCTGCTCAAACTGTTCGTTGATCAGTGTTTCAGCAGCAATACCGCAAACGGCTTCCATGCGGCGGACACCCGCCGCTACTGCGGCTTCGTGTTTGATCTTGAAAAACCCGAGCTCGCCGGTTGAACCAACATGTGTGCCGCCGCACAACTCGATCGAGTATTTTGGATCGATGATCACCACACGGACGATATCGCCATATTTTTCTCCAAACAAAGCCATGGCGCCCAGCGCAACTGCTTCGTCTTTGCTCATTTCTTTGATGTAAACGGGAATATTCGTCCTGATCTTTTCATTTACGATCGCTTCGATCTGTGTGATCTCTTCTGCAGATACTTTGGCAAAATGAGAAAAATCGAAACGCAGGTATTCATCACTCACTAAACTTCCTTTTTGCGCAACATGTGTTCCTAATACTTTACGCAAAGCAGCATGCAGTAAATGCGTGGCGCTATGATGTACAGCAGTTGATTGCCGTTTATGCAGATCCACTTTTGCCATTACGTGCGACTGGATATTTGCAGGCAATGTTTCTGTAAAATGGATGATAAGGTTGTTTTCTTTTTTTGTATCGGTTACAGGAATGAGTTCGCCATCAAAGTCAAGAATGCCCGTATCGCCAATCTGGCCGCCGCTTTCAGCGTAGAATGGTGTTACTTCCAGAACCAGTTGGTAGGCTTCTTTTCCTTTGGCTTTTACCTTTCTGTATTTAACAACTTTGCTTTTTATTTCGAGTGAATCGTAGCCAACAAATTCATTGAAACCATTTTCGATCAGAACGATCCAGTCTTCGGTGTCAACTGTTCCTGCTGCACGGCTGCGGGTTTTTTGTTGCTGCATTGCTTTTTCAAAACCTGCTTCATCTACACCCCATCCTAATTCGCCGGCAATTAATTTGGTTAAGTCAATTGGGAAACCAAAAGTATCTAACAGTTCAAAAGCTAAATTGCCCGGAACAATAATTTTTTGATTTGTCTTATTTGCTGTTTTTTCAATCGCATTTAATGCTTCTTCTGAATTCGAAAATTGTTGCGGAGTGTTTGCGAAATCTTCAAAGCTTTTCTGAAGTAATTCTTCTTGCAGATCTTCGAATCGTTTCAAACCTTTATCAAGTGTTTTCAAAAATGCATCTTCTTCTTCCTTCACAACTTTACTTACAAACTCCAGTTGTTTATTCAACTCAGGAAAAACATCTTCAAATTGTTTTGCAAGCAAAGGAAGCAACTGCTGCAGCAACGGCTGTTTATAATGGAGATAAGAATAATAATAACGAACAGCTCTTCTCAGGATCCTCCGTATCACATAACCTGCGCCGTTATTAGCTGGCAGTTGCCCGTCGGCGATCGTGAAGGCAATGGCGCGTATATGATCTGCCAGTACGCGAAATGCAATGGCTTCTTTACTATCGCTGTAATCGTATTTCTTTCCTGTTATCTTTTCAGTTGCTGCAATCGTTCCGGTAAAAACATCGGTATCGTAATTACTTTGTTTGCCCTGTATTACGCGAACCAGCCTTTCAAAACCCATTCCCGTATCAACATGTTGTGCCGGCAACGGTTGCAGGCTGCCATCTTTTAAACGGTTGAACTGCATGAATACATTGTTCCATATCTCTATCACCTGCGGGTGATCATTGTTCACGAGTGTTTTTCCTGCAACTGTTTTTCTTTCTTCCTCTGTGCGGCAATCAACATGAATTTCTGTGCATGGGCCGCATGGGCCTGTATCGCCCATCTCCCAGAAATTATCTTTTTTATTGCCGAGAAGGATCCTGTCTTCGGCAATTACTTTTTTCCATTCGTTATATGCTTCTTCGTCTTTGGGCAATCCTTCTTTTGTATCACCTTCAAATATGGTTACGTATAATCGGTCTTTATCTAATTTGTACACTTCGGTCAACAGTTCCCAGCTCCATGCAATGGCTTCTTTTTTAAAATAATCGCCAAAGCTCCAGTTGCCAAGCATTTCGAACATGGTATGATGATAGGTATCAACACCCACTTCTTCCAAATCGTTGTGTTTACCGCTTACCCGCAAACATTTTTGTGTGTCTGCGATCCGTGCGCTTTCCGGTTTTTTATTTCCCAGGAAATAATCTTTGAACTGGTTCATACCAGCATTGGTAAACAATAATGTGGGATCATTTTTTATTACGATGGGTGCAGACGGCACTATAAGGTGCCCGCGCGATGCGAAAAATTCGAGAAACTTTTTACGTATGTCAGCACTGGTCATCATCTATCCAAAATTTTAAACAAATAGTTAGCTTGTCAGAAGCTATCTTTGATAGCTTTTTAAAGGGCATCAAAGGTAAGGATTTTGAGGGTGAATGGTGAGTAGTAAGTGAGTGATGAATGGTAAAACCGTGAGGCGTGAGGCGTCAATCATGAGTAAAACAAAATAAACACTCACGGCTGACGACTCACGGTTGACGTCTCACGAGCATAACCGGTTACCAGCTTTAAAGCGATATCAATCATGAAAAAGGTCAAATACTATTATAACACCCACACGCTCCGCTATGAAAAGCTGGATACTCCTTTGCGTGTACGGTTGTTACAGTTGATCGGTTTTCTGGCAGCTTCTATTGTTACAGGTGCGATCATTTTCGCGATCGCGTTCCGTTATATCGATTCTCCCAAAGAAAAATACCTGCGCCAGCAGAATGAAGACATGGCCGCAAATTACAACGTGTTCATGGAGCGTTTGAAACAACTGGAAATGAAGATGGGCGAGATTGAAACGCGCGATAATACTGTTTACCGTTCCATCTTTGGCGCACAGCCTGTACCCGATAGCGCCCGTAAAAAAGATATGGAACTGAAAAATGAAGTTAAACTCGTACAAAGTATGGGTGAAACGGAATTAGTAAAAAGTATTGCCACACAATTAAATAATCTTGCATTGGTATCGGCATACCAGGAAAGATCGTTTGATGAGATCAGCGGCCTGATAAAAAATAAAGAAAAATTACTGGCTTCTATTCCTGCTATTCAACCCGTGAGCAATAGAGACCTTACCAGGATCGCATCTGGTTTTGGCTATCGCATCGATCCATTATATAAAGTGTTGAGGCCGCATATGGGGCTTGATTTTACAGCGCCGATCGGCACACCCATTTATGCAACGGCTGATGGAAAAATAAAAGATGCAGGTTTTAATACCGGCGGATTTGGTAACCGCGTGATCATCAGTCACGGCGCCGGTTATGAAACATGGTACGGCCATATGGTTCGTATAAAAGCACGTGTGGGTGAAACGGTAAAACGCGGAGAAGTGATCGGCTACGTTGGAACTTCAGGAAAAAGTACGGGCCCGCATTGTCATTATGAGGTTCACCGCAATGGCATACCGCTTGACCCGATCTATTATTTTTATAGCGACCTTACACCGGCGCAGTTTGACCGCATCCTGAAATTAGCTGCAGCCAGCAACCAGAGTTTTGATTAACCTAACCCTCTATGGAACCAGGTGTCAGAGAATATTTGTTGCGTATTGTAAATACGCTTGCACTGGGGTTGTTATGGATGGCGCTGAATTCTACTGCCGGTATTATGTACGATCTTGCTTTTGTACATGAGCACATCACTGCGGGAAATATTATTTTTTATATATGGTTTGCAGGCAGTACCACTGCTTATTTGTGGTATGTGATACATTTATGGAGCAAGCCGATCGATTTTGAAGAGTGAACTTTCTGTTACATTACCGTTTAACAAAACACTCTCAGGTGTTTTTCTTATTTTCAATTACGAATGAATCTCTATGCAGCTAAAGAATATTTCTAAATGGATCGTTATTGCAGGAACGATATTGATCTGGACGGTTAAATTTATTATACGCCCGTTTGTTCATATCCCGCATTCATTGAAACCATTTGTTGGGTTTGCGCCAAACCTGATCGGTTCTTTTTTATTGCCGTTTGGTGCATGCTGGTTCTTTCAGCGTTTTTTTTAAATTACAAACACAGGCCGATCTTATTTTTACCTGCTGCTTCGGATTGTTACTCGTGATCATCAACGAATACCTGCAACTCATTCCTGTGTTTGGAAGAACGTTTGATTACTTAGATATACTTGCTTCCGTTGCTGGCGCTTTCATCGGTTACTTTGTTTTTGCAAGGTTGATGGTAAAACAACCCGAACTACAAGGCATTACTGAAGTAACTGCTTAACGTATCGTGCTTTGAGATGATCTTTTTTTCTTATAGTTAGCAGGGTTCACGATTTTATATTTCGGTTTAAATTCTGTAACTTTTTTTAAACACATAGATACATAGGAAAGATAAAGGGTACATAGATTCAGGCTTATGTTTTCTTTTCCTTAATCTATGTAACTATGTGTTTAATAGCACATATGTTAACTGTTTAATTCTTCCCGTCAAGTATCATCGGTGTTTTGCCGCCACCCATGATAATTACTTTGGCATTTTGTGAAGTGATAAGCCCTTTCATTACCTGTAATTGCTCGTACTGTAATTGTTTATCGCCCAGGCCGGAGCTGATAATCTTCTGGTAATCGGCAATACCCTGCGCCTCTACTCTTTTGCGTTCTGCTTCCTGTTTTTCTTTTTGTAAAACATATTCCATTTTCTGGGCATCCTGTTCGGCTTTTATTTTTTCTTCAATAGATGCTTTTACAGTTGTGGGAAGTGTAATGTTGCGAACGAGTAATTGCTCAAGAACCAGCCCGCGTTTTTTAAAGTCTTCTTCAATGCTTTTAAAGATGCGCCCCTGAAAAAAGATCTCTTTTGGTTGAGTACAGATCGATCGCCGTAAAGTAAACAGCATTATCCCTGATCTTTGTGCGCGTTAACGGTCGAACAATTTTATCGCGGTAATCCAGCCCGGTTTCTTTAACGATGTTTGGCGCTTCGGTGCTGATCACACGATAGAGAACGGTGAGGTCAATAATTACTTCAAGGCCATCGGCCGTTAATACACGAATGGCATCATCACCGGCTTTATCGCCTTCATCATGAACGCCGCTCATGGTATAGTTCTGTGTTTTGATATCTACTGTTTTGATATCAACCAACGGATTTACAAAATTCAATCCGCTAGTTAGGATATCATCATCTACTTTTCCGAATAAAGACTTTACGCCGATCTGGCCGGCATCGATCTGTTTGATACATGATGTGAGAACACCTAAAAGGATCAGCACTATTCCGCCGATGCGCACGGCTCTGGACACTTTTAATAATTCTTCCCTTTGCTGTCTGTTGATTGCGATGGCGGCTACCAGTAAAATGATGCCGAATATAATAAGTACCATAAGGTTGAAGTTTGGTTAAGTTTATAGGTTAGTCGTTTACTGAAACAAAATATTACATCAACTGCTGTGATCGGCAATGATCACCCATTGGTTGTTTATTTTTCTGAAGATAAGTGTGTACGCTCCGCCAACATCTCCGACGGTTCTTTTCAAAAACCATTTACCGAGAACAAAATAATAGTCAGGCGACAGTTGCTGCACTTTCAATATCTCAAAACTGAGTTTGCCCATGGCTGCCGTATCGGGATAACTCTTTTTATAATTCTTCAGCGTGGTTTCGTAGCCATACTTGGGGCCGGTTTTTCCAACAAATAAAAGGCTGTCGCTTTTCCAGTAGCCATTCATGAATCCATCGATATCCCCTTTGTTCCAGTGAAGGGTTTGATCGGATAGTATTTTTCGGATGGACTGTTCGTCTTTATTCTGGGCGCTAAGAGAAATAAGAGTAGAAAGAGATAAAAGGAAAAAAAGCAATCTCATGAAGCGTTGTTTGTTTGGTAAGCTAAGAAAAATTAACGGATTGCGGATTGGCGGATTTTCGAATTAAGTGATTTATAATGCGCCAATTCGCTAATCCGTCAATTGCTTTCCCGCTCGTACCATTTCTCTTTTGCCATATGGGCCGGGTATTTTTGTAACGGTAAAACCTGCGTCGGCTATGGCTTTGCGAACTTCGCTTTTACTGCAATAAGTTACGAGGATGCCGCCTGGTGTGAGTAATCGGAACAGGTTTTCGAAAACAGGTAGTGTCCATAATTCGGGTTGAACGATGGGAGAGAAAGCATCGAAGTAAATACAGTTGATTGGGTATATAAGGTTTAGTTCTAGCAGGGAAACATTTATTTTTTTCAGCGTAAAGAATTCATTGATACAAATATCTTCATCCCATGATGCGTTGTGCAATTGGAGGAATTCTTTTTGCAGCGATAACATCTTTCCGTAATTCAATTGCCCGATCTCTGTTTGGGTAAGCGGAAATATTTCTATCGCCGTATAATGAATGGATCTTTTATGTTTGATCGCTTCCTGTAGCGTAAGCAAAGCATTCAATCCTGTACCGAGGCCCATTTCTAAAATGTTGACCGGTTGTGTGGTTGACTGGTTGAACAAGTGGTTTAATCCCGCATCAATAAATACATGCATGCTTTCAGCCATGGCGCCATGATGGCTGTGGTAAGTAACATTCATTTCCGGAATGGCGATGGTGTGTGAGCCGTCGGCGGTTAATTTAATTTCACGTTGCATGTTGATATGAGCTATGAGCCATCAGCTATCAGCTTTGAGCAAAGGTATCTGATTGCAAAATAAAAATTCCTGGCTGACGGCTCATAGCTGATAGCTCACAGCTTTTTTTAATAACTTCCCTCAATGGAATATGTTGCACATTTACAAAAGGATAAAAGATTAAGCAAGGCCATCGGCGAAGACCTTCATGAGCTGAAGCTGCATCCCAATATACCGGTGCGGATGATGGCCAGTATTATGAGCCAGCAGCTGAGTACCAAAGTTGCCGCAGTTATTTTTAAACGGTTTCTTGCTTTGTACAAAGGCAAAGAACCTAAGCCGCAGCAGGTGCTTGATACACCGGCCGAAACATTGCGATCGATCGGGTTGAGCAATGCTAAAGTGAGTTATGTACACAATGTTGCTTCATTCTGTATTGAACATAAGATCACGGATAAAAAATTACTTGCTATGAGTAATGAAGAGATCATCGGCCTGCTGGTTCAGATAAAAGGTATCGGCAAATGGTCCGTTGAGATGTTATTGATGTTTACACTTGGCAGGGAAGATGTATTTGCAGTGGATGACCTGGGTATTCAGCAGGCAATGTGTAAACTATATAAACTTGACCCGGAAAATAAAAAAGAGATGAAAGAAAAAATGCTCAAACTTTCTGAGAAGTGGAGCCCGTACAGAACATATGCGTGTTTGCATTTGTGGAGATGGAAGGATAATGCACCGAATCCTAAATAACTTTTAACAACGAGTCGTATGCGTTTTGCCGGAAATATCATTTTATTATTATTACTCTGTTCGTCGTTGTATTCGCAAGTATCAGGCGAAGAAACTGAATTTGCTAAAAAAGTGCTGGAAGCTTTTAAACAAAAGGACTACGGCAGCTATAAAAAACTATGTGTTACACATCAGGATTATATTGATGAGATATTACCCGATTTAAAAGCAGAAGCCAAACGAATGGGCCATCGTTTTTCTTTCCAGGATGTTGATGCGATCTATACACCCTCCCATCTTGATAGTTTAAACCTTGGGGTATTTCGCATGATAAAAGGCCAGGGTACCAAAGCCGGTATTAAAGACTGGAATAAAATGGAATTCGACAGATTTGAACTGCTTGACGGAGCACAACAAAAAAAAGAAAAAACTATTTACGGTAACATATGGTTCACTTACAATCATGAAACCTTTGGCTTATATGCGCTCATGATAGAAAAATTTGCAAGTGGGTATCATGTTTTTTTTATCCGGGGAATTGGAAAACAGAAATGATATTCAAAAATGGACATTAAGCCGAGTTCCTCGCCGCATTAATGATCCCAAACATACTCCGTGTAATTAATTTTTCATACACTTCTTTCATCACAGGATCTGTTTCATTTTTGTGCAGCTGATGCAATGCATATTGTTGTATCGTTAATAACGGCAATACGATTTTATCACGCATTTGTATGGAAGCGCGGCCGGTTCTGTCATCCTGCATCAGTTCTTTTGAATCGGATAGTTCCAATACAAGTGTGGCAGTTAAGTCAAATTCTTTTTTGATCAGTTCCCAGATGGCGCCGTATTGCGGATCGTCTTTTATGTATTGCGTTAAGGCGAATGATGATTTGAGCATACTCATCATACTGTTATCGATCAGTGTGCGGAAGAACAAAAACATTCCGGAACATCGCTTTAATATCTTCCCACGCACCTTTTTCTTTCATCTGCTGTAATGCAGTGCCCACGCCGAAATAACCGGGTACGTTTTGTTTTAACTGGCTCCAGCTTCCCACAAACGGAACGGCCCGAAGGTCTTCAAAACGGAGTTCACCGCTGCCACGTTTTGCAGGGCGGCTGGCGATATTGCTTTTGCTGTAATAATCCAACGGGCTGAATTGCTGCAAATAAGAAAGGAACAACGGATGTTTTTTAAACGACTGGTACGATTCATAACTGATCTTACCCAACTCATCCAATAAATGCCGGTCGTGTTGCGATAGCTGCATGCGTGTGTCGGCAAATAATTCGTTGCTGAGCCCGGCGCTTAATAATTGCTCGAGATTGAATTGAGAAGACTGTATCGTTCCAAAATTAGAAGTAATCGTTTGTCCCTGTATGGTCAATTGTATTTCTTCGTTCTCGATATTGTTGCCGAGCGATGCATAAAATTTATTGGTCTTTCCGCCACCGCGTGAGGGCGGCCCGCCCCGCCCGTCAAAAAATTTCGCTGCAATATGATATTTGCGTGAGATGGCTGTTAAATTTTCTTTAGCTGTATAAATGCTCCAGTTTGCCTGAAGGTAACCGCCATCTTTTGTGCCATCGCTAAAACCCAGCATGATGGTTTGCTGTTGCCTGCGC
>Ga0206895_1182_pt1 | contig 16447 bp, 12 predicted proteins | sample Alteio_BWOrgHeat_51_FD_152967 | JGI IMG/M metagenome (GOLD analysis project Ga0206895, IMG submission 152967) | Enriched cells from forest soil in Barre Woods Harvard Forest LTER site, Petersham, Massachusetts, United States -... | ecosystem: Environmental > Terrestrial > Soil > Temperate forest >...
CAGACGATACTTCGCAGACAATTCTCGGTGATGATCCGACGGCTATGGATGGGGATTACCTGGCCTTCCGCGATCCTGACCCTGATCTTCGGCCCCTGGATGCTTGTGCTGATGGGAAGCGTTCCGCTGTGGCTGTGGATTAAAATGGGATTTGTGCTTGGGCTTTATTTCTATCATTTCTCTCTTCAGGCGATCTATCGGCAGCAGCGGGCAGGGATCTTCAAGTATTCCTCGGGGCGATTACGAATCTGGAATGAAGTCGCGACGATCTTCCTGGTGGCTATCGTCATGTTGGCGGTTGTCAAACAAAATATGAGCTGGGCGTGGGGCCTTATTGGTTTAGGTAGTTTCGTGATCCTTCTGATGAGTGCGATAAAAATCTACAAGGCGATCCGGCAAAAAAAAACCTCCCGATAGTTACATCGGGAGGGCTTACCGGCACGCGCCGGTCGAAAGACATAGAATACATCCACAGGGGATAAAAAGGAAGTTTTTCCGGCAATGAATTTTTTCAGGTGGCTATTCAGGAATTGGGATCTTGGAGGCTGGTTGCGCTGCGGGCGGTTTTTTGCAGGTAATATCAGAGATTAAAAACGGGTTGGCTACGGATATCCATTGAATAAGGTAACTCAATAAGGTTGCACGGACAAGTAAGATAACTCAATAAGGTGTAACGGGGACGATCAACTGGGAAATTTAAAAGGAAGGGGAGTAGGAATACCCCCCTTTTTAACCCCTAAACCCTAAACCGTAGAAAGCGTTTAATATCTTTATTATAGAAGGGGATTGGTACCCCTAAATGACTTCGGTGTTATACCGCATATTGTTCCATAAATTGTGCCAAAAGCCGATAACTGTGGATAACTGCGTCATAATTTGATCTCCTGGGAGCAGCAGCCGCCCATTTTTGCAAACTGTTAACAATCCGAAAACCAGCCTTTTGCAGGCTTGCCCGGGATGGCGTGGCTATGCATCCGCGGAATTTCGTAATTTTGCGGTCCCATGGCAAAGTACAAAGAATATCAACAACTTAACCTCCCTGGGATTGGTAAGGAAATCCTCGAAAAGTGGGAAAAAGACCACGCCTTTGAAAAAAGTGTGGATTTGAGGGAAGGTGCAACTCCATTTGTCTTTTATGAAGGTCCGCCCAGTGCGAACGGCCTTCCTGGCATCCACCACGTAATCAGCCGTACCCTTAAGGATCTGGTTTGTCGCTATAAGACGATGCAGGGCTACCAGGTCAAGCGGAAAGGTGGCTGGGATACACATGGGCTGCCCGTGGAACTTGGAGTAGAGAAAATGCTGGGCATCACCAAAGAAGATATCGGGAAGACCATTTCCGTTGCGGAATATAATGAGACCTGTCGTCGGGAGGTATTGAAATACAAGGATAAGTGGGACGATCTTACCCGGAAGATGGGCTATTGGGTCGATCTCAAAGATCCGTATATCACGTTCGAAAACAATTATATAGAGACGCTTTGGTGGATTTTGGCGGAGTTGTACAAGCGGGGGCTTTTATATGAGAGCGTCAGCATTCAGCCGTATTCGCCGGCTGCCGGAACGGGGTTAAGTTCGCATGAGCTGAACCAGCCGGGTTGTTATAAGGATGTGAAGGATACGACGGTGGTGGCGATGTTCAAGGCCATCCGCGATAAGCGCAGCGAATTTCTGTTCAATGTCGCCGATGGTCCCATTTACTTCATGGCCTGGACAACCACTCCCTGGACGCTTCCCTCCAATCTTGGGCTGACCGTCGGTCCGAAGATCGACTATGTGCTGGTCAAGACGTTGAATCCTTATACACAGCAGCCGGTCAATGTCATACTTGCCAAGGCGCTCTTTGGAAAATACTTCAAACCTGAGGTGGAGGCCAGGGTACTGGCCGAGTTCAAGGGGTCTGAACTCGAAGAACTGCGGTATGAGCAGTTGCTCCCTTTTGAGGCCAATGCGCCGGAAAAATCGGGTGGCGACCCGTTCAGGGTGTTGTTGGGTGACTTTGTTACCACGGAAGATGGAACGGGTATCGTGCATACGGCGCCTGCCTTTGGGGCGGATGACTTCCGGGTGGGCTCAAAATACGGGATCGGGATCCTTATAATGGTCGACAAGCAAGGGAAATTCATAGACGGCCTGGGCGAATTCAGCAACCGTTATGTCAAGAACTATAAGGATGATCCTAATTACGTGGATGTCAACGTCGATATCTGTGTACGACTGAAAAAAGAAGGTCTTGCTTTCCGGATCGAAAAATATGAACACACCTATCCTCATTGCTGGCGGACCGATAAGCCTGTACTCTACTATCCGCTGGATGCCTGGTTTATCCGGACCACCGCGATGAAGGACCGGATGGTCGAACTCAATAAAACGATCAACTGGAAACCCAAGTCAACCGGTGAGGGCCGTTTTGGTAACTGGTTGGAAAATATGGTGGACTGGAACCTCAGCCGCAGCCGCTACTGGGGGACGCCGTTGCCGGTTTGGCGGACGGAACTTCCGGAAAACGCGACCGAAGCGGAGATCGCGGATCGCGAATCGGTCTGTATCGGGTCGATCGATGAATTGCGGGGGGCTATTGTGCGTGCGGTTGATGCAGGGGTTATGCGGTCAGCTCCAGGTGAGAATGCCGCGGCGTTAGCGGCCCGGATCACTTCCGATCTTCATAAGCCTTATGTCGACGAGATCATCCTGGTCAGCCCGAAGGGCCGGCCGATGAAGCGGGTATCCGATCTGATCGACGTCTGGTTTGACAGCGGTGCAATGCCTTATGCGCAATGGCATTTTCCATTCGAGAACAAGGAAGTATTCGCACAGAACTACCCGGCAGATTTTATTGCGGAGGGGGTGGATCAGACGCGAGGATGGTTTTATACCCTCCATGCGATTGCCGCGCTGATCAAAGAGTCGGTGCATGAGGAACTGCGGGACGCGGGTCTGGGTGGGCCGGATCTCGAAGCGCGATATCCCGGTCTGGCCTATAAAACAGTTGTCAGCAACGGTCTCGTGCTGGACAAGAATGGCAATAAAATGTCCAAGCGTCTTGGCAATGTCGTCGATCCCTTCCAGACCATCGGCCAGTTTGGCGCCGATGCTACGCGCTGGTACCTGATAACCAATGCTTCTCCCTGGGAAAGCATGAAATTCGATCTGGAAGGAATCCGTGAAGTCCAGCGTAAATTCTTCGGCACCCTTTATAATACGTATCAGTTCTTTGCGCTCTATGCCAATGTTGACGGATTTGCGTTCAAAGAACCCTATATCCCGCTGGCTGACCGGCCGGAGATCGACCGATGGATTTTGTCCTCCCTCAATACCTTGACGACCAAGGTCATCGCGAATCTGGACGACTATGAGCCGACCATTGCCGGTCGACTGATCGAAGACTTTGTCGACGGCCAGCTTAGTAACTGGTATGTCCGGCTTTGTCGCCGCCGGTTCTGGAAGGGGGAATATGAATTCGACAAGATATGTGCCTATCAGACCCTTTATCAATGCCTTGAGACGATCAGCCGGCTCATGGCCCCCATTTCGCCCTTCTTCTCGGACTGGCTTTTCACCAATCTCAATGAGGTTACGGGCCGGATCGTGGTCACCTCCGTCCACCACGCCGAATTCCCGAAAGCCGATGCGGCATTTATTGACGAACCACTCGAAGAACGGATGCAAATGGCGCAGGACGCATCGTCCCTTATCCTGTCCCTGCGCAAGAAGGTGAATATCAAAGTTCGCCAACCGCTCCAGAAGGTGCTGATCCCGATCCTGAATAGCGGGATGCAACGTCAGTTGGAACAGGTGGAGGAGCTGATAAAAGCCGAGGTCAACGTAAAAGAAATCAAGTATCTGTCTGGTAATGAAGGCTTTATTAAAAAGAAGATAAAGCCCAATTTTGTTGCGCTGGGGAAGCGGTTAGGTGCGAAAATGAAGGCGGTGAGCGCTTCCCTGGGCGATTTCACCCAGGAAGACATCGCGAAATTGGAAAAAGATGGCCACATTACTTTATTTATTGATAAAGAACCCTTAATATTGGCGATTAATGACGTGGATATCACCAGTGAAGATATCCCCGGGTGGGTAGTGGCTACAAGGAACGTTTTGACGGTCGCCCTCGACGTCATGGTCACCCCCGAGCTCGCCCAGGAAGGCAATGCCCGCGAGTTCGTCAATCGCATCCAAAAGATCCGAAAAGACAATGGCTACGATCTAACCGACAGGATTTTGGTAAAAGTTTCAGACGTACCCGCACTGAAAGATTCCTTAACGGTCTTTAATGAATATATTTGTACGGAAATTTTGGCAGATTCCATCGAAATGGTGAAGGAACCAGCTAATGGCACTGAAATTGAAGTGAATGATATTCTTTTAAAGGTGTTTGTCACTAAAAAAGCCTAACAGTATGGCAACCAAAAAGAAAGCGGCCAAGCCCGCTAAGAAAGCCGTAAATGTCAAGAAAATAGCCCCGGCAAAAAAGGCGGCTGCCCGACCTGCCCACTCGTCAGGTAGCGGCAAGCCCGTGAAGAAGTCGCCGGTCGCTAAGAGTATTGCTAAACCGGCTGCTAAAAAGGTTGCACCATCCGCTCCGGCAAAACGGCCTACCACCGCACCCGCCAAGAAAACTGCTGTATCCACCATCGGCAAGCCGACGGTCTCGAAATCTCCGTTAACCAAATCGCACGCTGCTCCGAGTCTGAAGACCCAGCCGGTGGTGAAGAGCCAGCCGGCGCCTGTGCTGAAGGCACAACCGGCCCCCAAGACACAGCCTGTGGTCAAGAGTCAGCCGGCCCCCATTGCGCCGCCGCCGCCCCCAACCACGGCAGCGGTCAAGCCAGAGCCAAAGAAACCGACAGCCCCACCCAAACCGGTGAAGGTGGTCATCCCTGAAATGAAGACAAAAACGGTTCGTAAATACGAGCCAGAATTTACAAAATCAGTATTAGACACTCCACAGGAGGAGCAAACAGGACCCACTATGAGATATAGCGATGCAGAACTTGTAGAATTCAGAGAACTGATCAACCGCAAATTGGACGCAGCTAAAAAAGAATTGGCTTACCTGCAAGGTCTGATCACCCGGAAGGACGAAATGGGCGGCGACAATGATGATGCCCGCTACATGACAATGGAAGATGGTAGCATGAGTATGGAAAGGGAGCAGCTGAGCCAAATGGCCAGCCGCCAGATCACCTTTATCGACCATCTTGAAAAAGCGCTGATGCGTATCGAGAACAAGACCTATGGGATTTGCCGGGTAACCGGCAAACTGATCGATAAGGCGAGATTGAGAGCTGTCCCTCATGCGACGTTGAGCATCGAGGCCAAACAGATGATGAATAAATAAGGGGGGGCCGGCGGCCGGCCGGATTACGGGCTTAGGCCAGCGGGCTTAGGCCCGGTTTAATTCCTCTTTTGCTTTCAGGATCCAGGCGCGATTCGATCTTCTTTCCCTGGCACTCAGCTGGGGGGCTTCTTCCGTCATATCCCTGAAGAGTTGGCGGGCCTCGTCCTGACGTCCCTCCCTTAGGAGAAACAGGCCATACTCGTATCTTGCCTCAAAGTAGGAGTACCTCGCCTTCATCTTCCTGAACTCCCGTTCCGCCCCCTGGCTGTCACCGACATACCCCAACGCACAGGCATACTGGATATGCGCTCTGGATCGCATAAACTCCGGATGGTTTTGAATCTTTTGTGCGAGCGGGATCAGATCCTTGTACCGCTGTTTTATGAAATAGGCCACGATCAACTGGCGGAACACATAATCGTTCTCCGTGAATGCCCCGGTTAGACTGCTTGTATATAAATCGATCGCCTCATCCACCCGACCTACTCCCAAATAGCCATCCGCCAACATGACCCGGTTATTGAACGTATCCGAAAACTTTAGGTTATTCTCCAACCGCCGGATACGCCCCGTTGGATTCAGGATGGTTCCGAGTCCGGATTGAACATTACCAAGGTCACGGGTATTGATGATCTCCGTGAAGAAATAAGCTATACACCCGATCAATGGCACAAAAATGATGAAGAAGATCCAGCGCTGCGTATTGTTATGCCGAATGCAATGAATAACGCATATGATCTGTAATACAATAGATATTACATATAAATAACTTGGAAGGAATCGGAATAACTGGAACATATCTCCAATATAAGAAAATTGAATTAAGATTGCACTATCAAAATAAGAACTGCTTATGCCCCGGATTCTCTTGATCGTGGCGCTCCTGGCCACCTCCCAACTCTACGCGCAGCAAATCCCAGTAACCAAAGCCAACTACCCGCTCGCCGCCCGGTTTTCACCCAGGAAATTGGAAAAAATGATCTTCAGCACGGCAGTCGATGCTCACTGGCTGAAGAAGAGCGACCGCTTTTGGTATCCATACGAAACAACCGAAGGAAAGAAATGGTATATCGTCGATCCGCTGAAAGGGGAAAAGAAACAGCTATTTGATAATGATAAAATAGCCGCCGAAATCTCCCGGATCGTCAAAGACCCATTCGACTCGAAACACCTCGGATTGGACAGCCTCAAATTTATAAAGGACGAAAATTGGATCCGGTTCGAAGTGAAGAGCTCACAGGATGTCGAAAAGAAGGACACCGACAAAAAAGACTCGACAAAAAAGAAATCATCCGCTGCGGAAAAGAAGGTCTATTACTTCGAATATAACCTGATCGACGGCACATTGAATGAATTGAAGGACTACAAAAAACCCAAACATAAACCCAGCTGGGCCAGCATCTCCCCCGACAGCAATACCATCGTATTCGGCCGGCATTTCAATCTATACTGGATGGACCGCGCCAACTATGAAAAAGCGCTCCTCAATGAAGACGACAGCAGCATCGTCGATCATGCCCTTACCACCGACGGGATCGACAACTACAGCTATCACGGGAATGGCGCGCTTGGCGGGGGTGGCGAGACAAATGTAGATCGGGAGAAGAATAAAGACAAACGCAAACCGGCCCAGATCTTCTGGAGTCCCGACTCCAAACATTTCGCCATCTCAAGATCGGATATGCGAAAAGTAAAGGACCTCTGGGTCATCAACTCGATCGCCGACCCCCGGCCAACGCTGGAGACCTATAAATATATGATGCCCGGCGAAAAAGAGTCGCCCATCGAGGAATTGCAGGTTTTCGACATGACGACACATACGCATCAGGTCGTCAGCTCGGGGGCGTTCAAAGACCAGGACCTTGCTATCTGGGCTGCACCCGTACCGGAAAATCACCGGGACGACGATTACCGGACACCGCTATGGCTGGGCACCGATACAAAGTTTTATTTCACCCGTACCAGCCGCGACCTCAAGCGGATCGATGTTTGTGCGGTCAATGTCGGTGACACGGTAGCGACCTCCCTGATCCGCGAACGGTTGAATACGTACGTCGAAGTGCGTCGCCTCGGCCTGGTGGATGGCGGAAAGGAACTGATCGAATGGAGCGAGCAGGACGGTTGGGCGCATTTTTATCTCTATGACGGTGGCGGCAAACTAAAAAACCAGATCACCAGCGGCCCCTTCCACTGCGAAGACATCGTTGGCATCGATGATAAACGGCGGATACTCTATTTCACTGCCAATGGCCGCGAACCTGGCGAGGACCCTTACTACCTGCATCTTTATAAGGTCAATTTTGACGGCTCGGGCCTGATCCTGCTGGATGGCGGTGACTTCGACCATCAGCCGGGCATGGATGACAGTCATCAATATTTTGTCGATAACTATTCCCGCGTCAATACGGTGCCCCGGTCGACCCTTTTTAATAACCTCGGGAAAAAGATCATGGACCTCGAGACGGCAGACCTCAGCTCCCTCATGGCTGCCGGGTACAAATTCCCTGAACCGTTCAAGGTAAAAGCCGACGACGGGATCACCGACCTCTATGGTGTCATGTACAAGCCATTCAACTTTGACTCTACGAAGAAATATCCGATCATGGAATACGTATATCCGGGTCCACAGACTGAATCGGTCAACAAGGCCTTTGGCCGCGCCATGGACAGGATGGACCGGCTTGCGCAGCTGGGGATGATCGTCATTACGGTGGGGAACCGGGGTGGTAATCCGTCGCGCAGCAAGTGGTATCATAATTACGGGTATGGGAATTTGCGGGACTATGGATTGGCTGACAAAAAGGCGGCGGCGGAGCAGCTTGCGGACCGGTATGCTTTTATCGATATCAGCCGGGTGGGGATCCATGGGCACAGCGGCGGCGGATTTATGAGTACGGCAGCCATGCTCGTCTATCCCGACTTCTTCAAAGTCGCCGTCTCTTCCTCGGGAAACCATGACAACTCCATCTATAACCGCTGGTGGAGCGAAAAGCATCACGGGGTGAAGGAAATGATCGGCGATAAAGGCGACACGACATTCACCTACTCCATCGAGAAGAACCAGGACCTGGCCTCCCATCTCAAAGGCCATTTGATGCTGTCAACCGGCGACATCGATAACAATGTCCATCCCGGCAACACGATCCGGGTCATCAATGCCCTGATCAAGGCCGATAAGCGCTTCGATCTTGTCCTATTGCCCGGGCAGCGACACGGCTATGCCGATATGACCGAATACTTCTGGTGGCGGATGGCCGACTATTTTTCGCGATATCTGATTGGCGATGAGATCGGGCGACCGGTGGCGATCGAGGAGATGGATAAAGATTTGCCGCAGGTGGGTAACAAGGGCGGGAGTAACCGGGAGCCGCAATGGGAGGAGGATGAAGGGGATGAGGATGGGGACTGGTAATGGCCGGCGGCGGGTCTCAGGGATGCGCCTTTTTCTTCAGCAATTTGATATACCCGTCGATCTGGGGCTTTTTTGGCAATGCCTCTATGTAGTCGGCGGCAGTGTTGCTATCGCTTTCGAGTAGCTTCTTTTTACCCTTGAAAATGGTGTGGATCAATGCCCGGTTTTCGTAATAGTACCGGCCTTCGAACGCAAGGTCGAGTTTGCTGTGATCCAGGCCGCCGTTTACCGAATCCTGACGATAATACTTGTCCGTCTCGTAAATGAAGACGATCTGCCCCCTGGCGAAATAATATTCCCAGCGCCTCATCGCATAGGAGATTCCGACCTCGAGCACCATTTTACAGAGCGTATCGCCTTTGAAATATCCGCTTAACGTCGCGCCGTTATCGGGGGCATCCTCGAGGAATTCCTCCGCATCGAGCTGGACGACTTGAAGCGATTTGTCGCTGTTGATGCGCTGGAAGGTTGTCCGGATGGAGGAGACGACTGAGTCTTTGTGCGATTGGGCGTGGGATGCGAAGATGCATCCGAAGGTAAGGAGAAGGCAGGCCATGGTTTTTTTTATCGGCATAAGCTCATTATTTTACCTCCTGCATCTCCACCAGCCGGCTGTAAAACCCGCCCAGCTGCATCAGCTCATCGTGCGTCCCGCGCTCGACGATCCGCCCCTTCTGAATTACGACGATCTCGTCCGCATGCCGGATCGTGCTCAGCCGATGCGCGATGACGATACTGGTCCGGTGTTCCATCATTTTATTGATCGCGTCCTGAACGAGGCGTTCGCTTTCCGTGTCGAGTGAGGAAGTTGCTTCGTCGAGGATCAGGATCGGCGGATTCTTCAGCACGGCCCGTGCGATCGTGAGGCGTTGCCGTTCGCCGCCGCTTAGCTTGCTTCCCCGGTCGCCGATATTTGTCTCGTAGCCTTCTTCCTTTTGCATTATAAAATGATGCGCATTTGCAATCTCCGCGGCCCGGACGATCTCTTCCCGAGTGGCGTCAGGTTTGCCAAGCGCTATGTTGGCCGCGATCGTATCATTGAAGAGGATGGGCTCCTGTGTGACGATACTCATTTGGGCCCGAACCGATCGCAGCGAATAATCCCGGATATTCACCCCGTCGATCAATAGCTGACCTCCTGTGACATCGTGGAAGCGCGGCACCAGGTCCGCCATCGTCGACTTGCCCGCTCCGGAGCTGCCAACCAATGCCACCGTCTTGCCCTTCGCGATCACCAGGTTGATATCTTCGAGAATACCGGCGTCCTCATAAGAAAAGGAGACGTTCCGGAATTCGATGCGGTCGGAGAAATCGTGCAGCTTTCGGGCCTTCGGGTCATCCGAAATTGTTACCGGAGCCTTTAGCAGATCCTCCACCCGGCTCATGGCGGCAGCGCCGCGCTGAATATTGAAGATGGAGGTGGACAGGTTTTTGGCCGGATTGATCAACAGGCCGAATACGGCGATATATGCCATCATATCCCCACCCGAAAAGCCGTGCCCGTTATTCTGGATCACGAGCATCCCGCCAAAATAAAGGATAATGGTCAGAATGACCGTGCCGAGTGTCTCGGTCAGGGGGCTGGCGAGGTCGCGCCGTGCGTTCATCTTGTTCCGGATATGGAATAGGCTGTCATTTATACGGACGAACTTCAGCTTCATGATCAATTCAGCGCCGAAACCTTTTATGATGCGGATGCCCGACAACGTTTCGTCGAGCACCGAAAGGCTCTCACCCAGCCGGACGGCGGCATCCTGGGACTGGCGTTTCAGGACCCGGCTGATCCGGCCGATCAGGAAGCCCGTGACCGGAAGCAGGATAAGAAGGAAGAGTGAGAGGGTGGGAGAGAGATAGATCATATATGCCAGATAGCCGGCGATCGTGAGCGGATCTTTGATCAGCCCTTCCAGCGTCGCTACCACCGACGATTCGATCTCATAAATATCATTTGTCATGCGTGAGATGAGATCGCCCTTTTTTCTTTCGGTGAAATAGCCGATCGGCAACGCGAGGATCTTCTCATATAAGTCATTGCGCAGGAAGGTGATCGTGGCGCTCCGGATCGGGGATGAGATATAGGAAGACCAGTAATAGAACAGGTTCTTCAGGATGCTGGAGATGACGATCACGATACAGATCACGATCAGCATGGAGGATTTGTCGTGGGACCGGGCGATTTGCTCGAAGATATTTTTAAGGCCACCGATGGCGTTGCCCTGCAAATTCAGTCCCCCGGAACCGGATTTTCCATTATTGAACAAGATATTGAGGAAAGGACTTAGCATGCCCACGGAGATCAGCCCGAAAACGATGGACAGGATATTGAAGAACATGTACAGGGCCAATTTGCCTTTGTACCGGGACAAATATTGAAGGATTACCGCAAATTTCTGCAATAGACGTAGATTTGGGGGGCAAAGTTAACAGGAAATATGTTAACCGGATAGTTAATCAACTATGGAAGAAAGTAAGCGACAGAAACAAGTGGGCGCATTGCTGCAGGAGGAATTGAGCGATATTTTCCGCCGCCTCGGCCTAAGTACGGTGGAAGGTGGTCTGGTCTCGCTGACCGCCGTGAAACTGACCCCCGACCTGCTGGAGGCCAGGGTATTCGTGAGCTTGTTCCAGGTGAAAGATACCGCGGCAGCCATGAAACATATCGAAGATCGAAGCTGGGAGATCAAACGGGAGCTCGCCGCGCGGGTCAAACATCAGCTGCGCCGCATCCCGGTCCTGCAATATATCCATGACGACACGCTGGAGCATGCCGATCGCATGGAGGCGCTGTTCCGCAAGCTCAAAGAAGAAAAGCCTCCGGAGGAGGAAGGAAAATGAACCTTTTGTTCGCCTGGCGCTACTTCCGGGCCAAAAAATCCACGAATGCCATCAACATCATTGCCTGGGTGAGCATGAGCGCCATTGTGGTGGGCGCCGCTTCGCTCATCCTCGTTCTAAGTGTTTTCAATGGGTTCGAAGACCTGGTAAAATCCTTATACACGAGTTTTTATCCGGATATAAAGGTTAGCCCGGCTACGGGCCAGACGATTACCCTCACCCCGCGGCAAATTCAACAGCTCGAAGGGACAGGCGGCGTCCGGGCGCTTTCGCTGGTCGTGGAAGCCCAGGCGGTACTGGTGAACGACAGTAATCAAAGCATTCCCTATCTGAAGGGGGTCGATAGCAATTTTATCCGTGTGACGGGAGTGGCGAATAAAATCGACAGAGGAACTTTTTCTCTCGGCACAGCCGACCGACCGCTGGCCGTATTGGGTTCGGGGGTTGACTATGGGCTGGGGCTGGAGCCCGAAAAGAACGTCGTACCGCTGGAGGTCTACCTCTTCCATCGCGGTGGCCCGGAAAATAACGCCGATCCGCAGTCTTCGTACAATCACGCGGCGTTGGCGACTGCGGGGGAATTCCGTATCCAGGAAGATTTTGACGACCACTATGTCATCACCAACCTTGCCTTTGTCAAGCAGATGATGGGCCTTACGCCGGACGAATATGGAGGGGCTGAAATAGCGGTGGATGATCCGGCCCGGGTCGCGAATGTCCAGCAGTCGATTCGCCAACTATTGGGGAGTGGGTATAAGGTGCAGACCCGTTATGAACAGAATCAAAGCCTCTTTAGTGTGATGGGCACGGAAAAATGGGTGATATATATTGTGTTGACTCTGATCCTTGTCGTCGCTTCCTTTAATATGGTAGGCGCCCTGACGATGCTGGTCTGGGATAAACAGAAGGACATCCATGTCCTCAAAGCGCTGGGTGCCGGCAATAGACTGATACAACGGATCTTCCTTAGCGAAGGGGTTTTGCTGGCGTTGATGGGTGGTCTGGGCGGGATCGGGCTGGCGGCGCTTATCTGCCTTCTTCAGTTGAAATACAAACTAATTCCGCTCGAGGGTGGATCATTTCTACTCGACTACTATCCCGTGAAGATGGTTGGCGGGGATTTTTTGCTGGTCTTTGGGACGATTTTGGTTGTTGCGCTACTCGCTTCCTGGATCCCGGCCCGGAAAGCCGCCAACACGCCGATCGAACTAAAAAGTTAATAGTCACCGAGGGTCTCCGGTAACTGTGCGAGTGCCTTTTTCAGCTGCTCATCGTTGGGTGCGACCCCATGCCAATGGTGGTCGTTTTCCATGAAATCAACACCCTTTCCCATAATTGTATGCATCATGATGGCGATTGGTTTACCCTGACCGGTCAGACCCCTGGCCTTGTCGAGCGTCGCCAGTACGTCGTCCATGTCATTGCCGTTCATTTCGAGGGTGGTCCAGCCAAAAGCAAAGAATTTTGCATGGATATCACCCAGGTCCATAACAGATTTGGTCGTGCCATCGATTTGCTGACCGTTCCAGTCGACCGTGGAGATCAGGTTATCGATCTTGTGGGCTGACGCGAACATAATGGCCTCCCAATTCTGACCCTCATCCAGTTCGCCATCCCCATGGAGCGAATACACAATATTTTTATCGTTATTGAGTTTTTTACCTATAGCAGCCCCAATGGCAACGCTCATGCCCTGTCCCAGGGATCCGCTGGCGACCCTGATGCCGGGCAGGTGTTCATGGGTGGTCGGGTGGCCCTGAAGCCGTGAATTGATCTTGCGAAAGGTCGAAAGCTCTTTGATGTCAAAATAACCGGACCTGGCGAGGGCCGAATAGAAAACGGGGGAAATATGACCGTTAGACAGAAAGAAGATGTCTTCATTCTTTCCATCCATATGGAATTGCGGATCATGTTTCATGACCTTAAAATATAGAGCCGTGAAGAATTCGGCAGTGCCGAGAGAGCCCCCCGGATGACCGCTCTGAGCGCCATGTACCATTCTTACGATGTCCCGCCTGATTTGTGTAGCAATTGCCTTTAAGTCAGCCATATGGGTATATAGTTTAGTTCTGGATTGCAAATCTAAAGGTTTTTCAATAATTTGTTCTACCTTGTGCCGACTTGAATCTCTGATACAGCTAGATTTCCCAGCCCGGACACCACCCGAATAGTTGAACGCTAAAAATCCAAATCAGTCGCCACCTGGTGAGGCCTTGTATTTAAAGAAAAGCGTTGTTTTAAATTTTAGTAATAAGGTTAAGAGTAGCAAAAAGATTTTTAATTTTGTTCACTATCCAAAATCGAACTGATGTTTGATGTTCTACTATCGATAGCTATTTCGTTTACGATCACTTTTCTCGCGATCCCGGCAGTGATCAATGTGGCAGAAATGAAGAAGCTTTTCGATATGCCTGATGCCCGGAAGGTTCATAACTCGCCCATTACTCCACTCGGGGGACTGGGTATTTTTGCCGGTTTTGTCTTCGGGTGCCTGTTGACTTTGCACTTTAATGAAGCTAGTGAAATTCAGTATTTTATCGCTTCTACCCTGGTTATATTCTTCCTTGGCCTCAAAGACGACATCCTCGTTATTTCTCCCATCAAGAAATTTATCGGCCAGGTATTGGCCGCCTTTATCATCATTTATTATGGCAATATCCAGATCCGAAGCATGAATGGTTTCCTTGGGATCTATCAGCTTCCGGAAATGTTCAGTTTGCTGCTTACCTATTTTGCCGTCATTGTGGTGATCAATTCTTTCAATCTGATCGACGGCGTGGATGGATTGGCGGGAAGTCTTGGCCTTTTGTCGACCACTATCTTCGGCATCTATTTTCTTAGTATAGGCATGCCCTCTTATGCGGTTCTCGCCTTTTCGTTGGCCGGCAGCCTTCTCGCTTTCCTGATCTTCAACTTTCAGCCGGCGAAGATCTTTATGGGAGATACGGGGTCTTTGCTGGTTGGCACGGTGAACGCGATCCTCGTGGTCAAATTCATCAATGTCGCGAACACCTCGGGTGTGAGTTTTCCGATCAATGCTTCTCCGGCAATTGGTTTTACTATCCTCATGATCCCGCTACTGGATACGCTTCGGGTATTCGGCATCCGCATCCTTCACCGGCGCCCTCCATTCAGTCCCGATCGGAATCATATCCATCACCTACTGTTGGATCGGGGTTTCTCTCACCGGTCCATCACGCTGACGCTGGTAGCGATCAATCTGATCATGATCGGGGTTGTGTTTCTTGCAAGATCTCTCAACTGTACCTTGCTAATCTTTTCGGTATTCATTGTATTCTTTGCGTTGATCGCCGGCATCTACTACCTCATGCCTGCGCCCCGGCTTTTCGTGGCCAAGACCGCCAAGGAAGAAAATGCTCAATTGACCAAAGCCTCCCAACTCGTTGCGCTTAAGGATTCCGTTCTGGAACAGAATAACTAAATTTCTCGTACGTTTGCACGGTCAATCAAGCTTTAGCAATTATGTCAGACGATCTTGAGCTAATCCTGGAGGATGCCCGGGACAGCATGAAAAAAGCACTTAATCATCTTGAAAGTGAATTAATTAAGATTAGAGCCGGGAAGGCTAGTCCGCAAATGCTGGAGGGCCTGACCGTCGACTACTATGGCAGCCCCACTGTCCTGAACCAGGTCGGCAATATCTCAGTGATGGACGCCCGCACCCTCACTATACAGCCTTGGGAAAAGAATATGCTGCAACCGATCGAAAGAGCGATCATCAACGCCAACCTTGGTGTGACCCCCCAAAATGACGGCAATATCATCCGCTTATTCATGCCGCCGCTCACCGAGGAAAGAAGAAGAGAATTCGTCCGCCGTGCATCCGGCGAAGGCGAACAATCCAGGGTGGCTATCCGCAATATCCGCCGGGATGCCATCGAGCAAATAAAGAAACTGCAAAAAGACGGCCTCAGCGAGGATGAGGCAAAAGACGCAGAGAAGGAAATTCAGGATATCACCGACAAATACATTGACCTGGTCGACAAACATCTTTCCGCAAAGGAAAAAGAGATCATGTCGGTATAGATTTCCTCAACTTGTCTTTCCGTTCCCGCCCATTGTTAAACAACTAAAACATCTACTATGAGCCTCATCAAGGATTTCAAGGCGTTTATTATGCGCGGAAACGTCGTAGAACTCGCTGTTGCAGTTATTATCGGAGCTGCCTTTGGCGCCATCGTTTCTTCTCTGGTGGACCATGTGATCACACCGCTGATGCTCACCCCCGCGCTAAAATTTGCTCATCTCAACGATATCGACGGCCTGCATTGGGGATCGGTCAAATACGGGCTCTTCCTTGCCAATGTCATCAAATTCGTGATTATTGCCTTTATTTTGTTTCTGATAATAAAGGGGGTCCAACGCTTCCAAAAGAAACAAGATGCTGCTCCCCCGGAACCTACGCTGACTGAAAAGCTACTGACCGAGATCCGTGACGAATTGAAGAGCAGGAAGTAAAACCGGGGCCCGGTTTTTTTAGTGGACGAATCTGGCAACTTTTTTGCCGCAATCTAAAAACAAAATTGACGACGTATGAAGTTGAGCCACAAAGTCATCCTTATCGCTTTTACGCTTACTATGGGAAGTATTGATTTAATGGAGGCGCAAAATCCCACCCAAACGCTACAAAACGCCGTCAACGGCGCAACGATCACCAAAGATCCACACGACACCACAAAGATGACCTGGAAGACGGGCGGGCTTTTTAATCTCACGTTTAACCAGGCGGCACTCAGCAATTGGGCGGCCGGCGGTGATAAGAGCGCGATCTCGCTCAATACGCAGCTGAATCTTTTTGCCTATTATACGGATGGCAGGCGATCCTGGGATAATTTTTTGTT
>Ga0206895_1184_pt1 | contig 16353 bp, 16 predicted proteins | sample Alteio_BWOrgHeat_51_FD_152967 | JGI IMG/M metagenome (GOLD analysis project Ga0206895, IMG submission 152967) | Enriched cells from forest soil in Barre Woods Harvard Forest LTER site, Petersham, Massachusetts, United States -... | ecosystem: Environmental > Terrestrial > Soil > Temperate forest >...
CTTACGACGAACATATAACGCACCGATACCTTTCGGGCCGTACATTTTATGCGCGGTAAATGCCATGATATCGATACCATCTTTGTTTACATCAACCGGTACTTTACCAACGGCCTGAACGGCATCGGAAAAATAAAGTATGCCGTGTTTTTTGGCGATCATGCTGATCTCTTTCACAGGTTGTATCACACCGATCTCATTGTTTGCATACATGATGGCAATGAGAATGGTTGTGGGTTTGATCGCAGCTTCCAGTTCTTTCAGGTCGATCAGCCCATCTGCTTTTACTTCTAAATAAGTTACTTCACCGCCGAGGCGTTCAATATGTTTACAGGTATCAAGTACCGCTTTGTGTTCTGTTGTGCAGGTGATGATATGGTTGCCTTTGCTTGCATACATTTCATACACGCCTTTAATGCCAAGGTTATCGCCTTCGGTGGCGCCCGATGTAAAAATGATTTCTTTGGGATCGGCGCCTACCAGTTTGGCAACCTGCTCACGTGCATAATCAACTGCTTCCTCAGCTTCCCAGCCAAATGGATGGTTGCGGCTGGCCGCATTGCCAAAGTGTTCGGTAAAAAAAGGCAACATCGCTTCCAGCACACGCGGATCCATCGGCGTGGTGGCATTGTTATCAAGGTAAATCGGTAATTTCAACATAACACGGTAAAATTTATAATCTCTATACGCAAAGTTACTGCAAACGGTGCTATAAATTTGGAAGCAAATCCGGGTAAAACCCCGTTTTTCCAGATTTCGTAAGGTGTCTGCCTAAAATAATTATATGGTAAAAGTTGAGCATATCGGGATCGCTGTTAAGACATTCAGATCGGCCATTCCGCTGTATGAAAAGCTGTTAAATACCAATTGTTATAAAACAGAACTCGTTGCATCGGAGCAGGTAAATACGGCATTTTTCCGCCAGGGCGATACGAAGATCGAATTACTGGAAAGTATCGAGCCGGATGGCGTGATCGCTCGTTTCATTGAAAAAAAAGGCGAAGGCATCCATCATATTGCTTTTGAAGTGAAAGATATTGAGGCGGAGATGGCGAGGCTGCGGGGCGAAGGTTTTACAGTTCTGAATGAAACGCCAAAGAAGGGGGCCGATAATAAATTGATCTGCTTTTTACATCCAAAGGACACGACCGGTGTTTTGATAGAACTTTGCCAGGAGATCAAATAGTGGGTTAAAAAAGTTAAACTGGTTAAAAAGGCTAAAGAAGTAAGTGTGGCCCTGACCCTTTAACCTTTTTAACCAGTTTAACCCTATTTAACTAATTATTGAAGATTCAGTTTCTCCACCGCCACCTGCGCAGCCACCTGGCTCGCATCTTTTTTATTGTAACCTTTTCCCATCGCGAGCAGTTCTCCATCGAGCATTGCATTGATCGTAAACAGACGGCGGCTGCCTTCCATTCTTTCATCAGCCAGTTCAAACGTAAGCGCCTTGCCGTTCTTATTTGCCCAGCCGATGAGTTTGTTTTTGAGGTTGATATCGATCAGTTCCAGGTCATCCACAAACATATGCGGTATTACGATCTGGCGCAGAACCCAATCGTGTGTCTTTGTATATCCTTTATCAAGATAAACTGCTCCCACCAAGGCTTCCAGCGTATTACCAAAGATCTGGCTGCCTTTGAGCGCATTATCAAACTTGTTGTAAAAAGTAAGTTTGCGCAGGCCCATTTTCAGGGCAATGTCGTTCAGCTGCGAGCGGTTCACCATCTTGCTGCGCATTTCGGTGAGGAAGCCTTCGCCTTTGTAGGGATAGCGTTTAAACAAATAATCGGCAACGATGGCACTCAATACCGCATCGCCTAAATATTCCAGGCGCTCGTTATTTTCATCCGGCGTTTCCTTTACGGAACGATGGCTCATAGCCGTGCGGTACAGCAATATATTACCGGATTTTATACCCAGCACATTTTTTAATTGTCTTTCAAATGTGGAGTCGTCGGCTTTCTTAAAAAAATTTCTGAGGAATTGCACAGAATTAAGCTACGTATTTTTTTACAATCACACAAGCATTGTGTCCACCGAAACCAAAAGTATTACTCAAAGCTGCATTAACGGTACGTTTCTGTGCTTTGTTAAAAGTAAAATTCAGTTTGGGATCCAGTGTAGGGTCATCCGTGAAATGATTGATAGTAGGCGGAATAATATCGTGTATCACACTCTGTATACAGGCAATGGCTTCTATCACACCTGCCGCACCCAAACAGTGGCCCGTCATCGATTTGGTGGCGCTGATATTCAGTTCATATGCATGTTCGCCAAATACTTCGGTAATGGCTTTTGCTTCGGCGCCATCGCCCAGCGGGGTTGAAGTACCATGTGTATTGATGTAATCGATCTCGCCGGGTTGCATACCGGCATCTTTCAATGCTGCGATCATTACATTGCGTGCACCCAGCCCTTCGGGGTGTGGTGCGGTTAAATGATAGGCATCGGCAGTAGCGCCGCCGCCCGCTATTTCGCAATAGATCTTTGCGCCGCGTTTGATGGCATGTTCATATTCCTCGAGCACGAGTACACCTGCTGCTTCGCCCATTACAAAACCGTCGCGGTCCTTATCGTAAGGGCGGCTGGCTGTTTTGGGGTCATCATTGCGTTCGCTCATTGCTTTCATGGCATTGAATCCACCCACACCCGCTTTACTGATCACGGCTTCCGAACCGCCGCTTAAAATAATATCGGCTTTGCCTAAACGGAGCGTATCTACTGCGGCTATGATGCCATTTGTGCTGGATGCACAGGCACTTACCACGGCAAAATTGGGGCCTCGGAAGCCATGGCGCATGGAGATCTGCCCTGCAGCAATATCCAGTATCATTTTGGGAATGAAGAAGGGATTGAATCGCGGTGTGCCATCGCCCTGGGCAAAAGTGATCACTTCTTCCTGGAAAGTGGTGAGGCCGCCGATCCCGCTGGCGAAGATCACGCCAACACGGTCGGCATCTACATTTTCCTTGCTGATACCCGCATCTTTAACAGCCATATCACTGGCTACAATAGCGAGCTGTGCAAAGCGGTCGAGTTTGCGCGCTTCTTTTTTATCCATGAATTCAGTGGGGTCGAATCCTTTCACTTCACATGCAAATCGGGTTTTGAATTTGGCTGCATCAAATAAAGTGATCATATCGGCACCGGAAACACCATTGATCAGCCCGTTCCAATAATCATTCAGATTATTTCCGAGCGGCGTTATTGTTCCGATACCCGTCACCACAACTCTTTTTAACTGCATATTCATTACCTGTTTGAAGTGATAATCCGCCTTCCGGGCTCAAGGCGCCGCAAAAAGGCGGATTAAAATTATTCCATGGAGAGTAGGTTCTTACTTAGCGTGCTCTTCAAGGTAAGCGACAGCCTGGCCAACGGTAGTGATGGTTTCAGCCTGCTCATCAGGGATGGAGATATTGAATTCTTTTTCGAATTCCATGATCAATTCAACGGTATCCAAAGAATCGGCACCGAGGTCGTTAGTGAATGAAGCTTCGTTGGTCACTTCTGCTTCGTCAACACCTAACTTGTCAACGATGATTTTCTTTACTCTTGTAGCGATGTCTGACATTGTAAAAGTTTTTGTTACAGCCGCAAAAATATACTTTTTGTCAAATAAGCAATCTTTTAAGTTGTTTTTGTTTCCACAACAGTAAGGCCTTATATCTGGCCCGGTTATCCATTTAGCCCTATTTTTGCAAAAATGATCATTATATTGTACCCATAGTATTCAACACATGGCATTAAAAATCATAGATCACGGCTCAAAAGAATACCGCCAGATGGTGGATCTGCGTTATCATATATTACGTAAACCATTAAGCCTGGGCTTTACAGACGAGGAATTGGCTGCCGAAAAAGACGATATATTATTAGGTTGTTTTGAAGACGACAACCTTGAAGCCTGCTGTATGCTTACCAAAACCGAACCTAAAACGGTGCGGCTAAGACAAATGGCCGTTAGTTCCGGTTTACAGGGAAAAGGTATCGGAAGGGTATTGATGGTTTTTGCAGAGAACATCGCCCGCGACCATGGCTTTAAGCGTTTAACCATGCATGCCCGTAAATCTGCCGTGGGTTTTTATGAAAAGAACGGTTATAAAGTTTGCAGCGATGAGTTTGTTGAAGTGACCATTCCGCATTTTGTTATGGATAAGGAGTTGTAGGTTATAAGTTGTAAGTAATAAGTTTTGAGTACTTACCATTACCGACTTAATACTTACAACTTATCACTTATTACCAATCTTACTATTCAGTATTCCTCTTAATTCATGTAGAAATTCTTCACTCATATTTTCCTTGGGAACGATGAAAAAAGATTTTGCATCGAAATAGAGGTGAAAAAAATGCGGGCTTTCAAAAAATTTTGTGAACTTTTTCCAGGGCCATTCCACATAGCCTCTTTCATTTTCCAGGCGCACTTCATCTTCCCTGAAATAAATAATAAAGGAATCTTTAAAAGTGGCTGCACGTTTATAAATACTGGTTGGCAGAAAATACCAGAATGTGGCCATCAGCATAAGCCAGATAAATGAACCGAGGAGAAAGGGTTCGGGGCGTATTTTTTTTGTATAAAAAAGTATGGCCGATACAATCGCAAAAACATTTACGAGGATGATCATCACTTTTATTTCCCGCTTCTGTACAAAATGATAACGGAGGGCCTGTATCACTTTCTTTTTTTCGTAAGAAAAACTATGTTGCATGGGGGTTGTGTATGAAGCGAAAGTAAAGAATTAATAAGATGATCACTAATAGATGACAGATGTTAGTTGACAGATGACAGTAAAATATCTGTCAACTAACATCTGTCATCTATTTGATAAATCCAATCACCAATTCATTAATTGCTGAGGGCGATAGTTTTTCTTTGCCGGAATTAATTACTATACGATATCGAAATGTAGTTGATTGCCCTTTTGGTAATTTATAATTCAATACCAGTTTGCCTTCGGAAAAAACTTTTTGTCCAAGCGGGTTGGCTGCGAACAAACCGTAGTTGCGTGCGTGCCAATAGGTAGGATAGCCGGGGTTTTGCGGGTGGTCGATCATCAGGATGCTGATGGCATCGCCGCCTTTTTTTCCATACATCATACACCAGGTGCCGCGTGTGCCCCAGGCCGAATCGCCTTCTTTGCCTGCCGATGTGATGTAATTACCGGTAACCGAAGAGTCTTTGGTAGCAAGCACTTTAGTGATATTGCCTTTATCATCTTTATAATCTTTTGTTTGTTTTACCGGCAACTCTAATTCATGTGCCACACGTAAACCAAGCATTCCATCTTTTGCATCCGGAAATGATACATCCTGCACAGCTGTTAATTCTGTAACGCGGTCTATTACGCGGCTGTTATTGATCACGCTGAATGTGTATGTTGTTTTTTCCTGTAATAAACTATTTTTTTGCTGGTCGGTCCAGCTGGCGAGGTAAACAATTTTTCCCTGTTTGCCACTTGTTGTTTCTATTATTTTTTCTGTGCGGATCCATCCATAACCTTTTTTCTTTTCGGGAGCGATGGCAAAAGAGTTGTTCCAGAAATCAAGGCCGTTCACATTTTCATAGTTGAACCATAAACCAATATGATGCGGATGATCAACGGGATCGTTTGGCTGCGGGTTCCAGGGAAATCCGCGGGTGATCACTTGTCCGTCGGCTGCATAGATAGGATACAGGAATGGTTTTTCCATGGTATCTGTATAAACAAAATCTGTGAATGGTTTACCGCCGATCGCTACAGAAACTTTGCGTTGCGATGCATCATTTTTTACAGATACATTTTGTGCCATTATTACCAGCGGCAAGGCTGTGATGCAGAGAACTGCGATGGAAAATTTTATAGGAGTATGCATGATGATATTGATAAATATTTTCAATAACCAAATTAATAATGTGTTATATCATAACAAATGTTTTTACGCAACCTCCGTACAAAACTGTTTTCTCTCGGCTATAGATCGCAGCTGTTAACCGCAGCGTACACAAAGGAATACGCACAAAGAACACAGAGATCACTGCACTTATTAAAAATCTGCGCAGTTAGTTCTATTTAACTTCCTGCTGTGCAACGATCGCCTTTCCTTTGCCAACCAGCAACTGCATGATCACCCATGCAAACAAATAAGACAAGGCACATACTGAGAACATAATATAATAAGCCGTTTCAATATGCCCGGTGGACCGGTAATACACAAACATGTTCTTTTGCACAAACAACGATAAGGCGATTCCGCCCACTGCCCCGAACATACCGCCAATGCCGGTAACAGAAGCCGTTGCATTTTTTGGAAACATATCGCTTACGGTTGTAAAAATATTGGCGCTCCATGCCTGGTGGGCTGCTGCCGCAATCCCGATCACAGCCACACCCAGCCACATATTGATAGCGCCCAATACCAATGCACCGATGATCGGCAAAACAAGAAATGCATAGATCAACATTGAGGTTCTGCGCGCTTTGCGTACAGGCCATTTTAATTTATTGATGAAATACAATGGCAGCCATCCGCCTGCAATACTTCCTACGGTTGAGATCAGGTATACTGCTGCAACGGGCCAGCTCACTGCAGCCAGTTTTTTGTGATAAGTACTTTCAAAAAAATCGGGCAGCCAGAAAAGATAGAACCACCAGATCGGGTCGGTCAATAATTTCCCGATCGCAAATGCCCATGTCTGTTTAAAGCCAAGCAATTTTGCCCACGACATTTTCGGCAATGTATCATCTGCCACGCTTCCCTTTTCTTCATCGGTATCGCTTTCGATAAATTTTAATTCTGCCGCAGATAATTTTTTGTGCTTTCTTGGTATCTCGTATAAAATGAACCAGAAGATCAGCCAAATAAATCCAAGTAAACCTGTTATCACAAACGCCCATTGCCAGCCCCAGTTCACAACAATAAACGGAACAGACAATGGCGTAATGATAGCGCCGATATTGGTTCCTGAATTAAATATGCCTGTTGCCAATGCGCGTTCTTTTTTAGGAAACCATTCTGCCACTGTTTTTATCGCAGCAGGAAAGTTGCCCGCTTCGGCAAGCCCCAAGGCACCACGAACGATCTGGAAACCAACCACCGTATTTACCAATGCTGTGGCAATACCCGCGAGGCTCCATAAAAAAGTTGCTACGCCATACCCGATCTTGGTTCCGAGTTTGTCAACCATATGGCCGGCGCCCAATAAACCGATCGCGTAAAATATTTTAAACGTGATCTCCACATTTGCATAATCGCCATCCGTCCAGTGAAGTGTTTGGGTAAACGTTGATTTCAAAAAACTGATCACACTGCGATCGATATAATTGATCGTGGTGGCAAAAAAGATCAGTCCGCAAATTGACCAACGATACTTACCTATTTTTTCTGCTGCTGTCATGATTATGATTTGATTGACTTGATAATAGCTAATGCATCCTGTGTTGCTTTTGTTATCTGTGCATAATCTTTTGCTTCCAGTAGTTGTTTGGTGATGAGTTTGCTTCCCATGCCTACTGCGCAAACACCGGCTTTGAACCATCCTGAAATATTATCCTTATCCAGTTCAACGCCACCTGTTGGCATAAATAAAAGGCCGGGAAAAATTTCTTTGATGGCTGATAAGAAACCGGGGCCGAGAATATTTCCCGGAAACAGTTTGATCATTTTAGCGCCCAATGTTTCTGCGTGAATGATCTCAGAAGGCGTCATACAACCCGGCACCCATAACATATTATTTTTGTCGGCAACAGCCGCTACGGATTCAACGAGGCCCGGGCTGATGATATAATCTGCGCCCGCATCAATAAATGTTTGCGTCATTTCGCCATTTTTAATGGTGCCGATGCCGAGGTACATGCCTTTCAGTTCGCTGTCGCAAACCTTACGCATTTCAATAAAGTTTTTGAGGGCCGCTTCGCCCCTGTTGGTGTATTCAACAGCGCGGATGCCGGCAGCATACAGGGCTTTCAATACATCGATACTGACATTGGGATCCTTATAAAAATAGAGAGGTAAAATACCCTGTTGGGGGATCAATTCAAGAATGGCATCTTTCTTTTCCATATGGCTTTTTTTCGTGTAGCAATGTTATCTGAAATGACGAAAATGCTTTTATTTTATTACGCAAACGATTGCGTATTTTTATTTAGTAAAACAATACCTATTTCTTTTCTTGCCCCTGATTATTACCCAACTTCGCCGCAAGGGCTTTGAAGTTAATTAATATATATTCTCAACCACCCAGTTATTTAAAATAAAACGATTGTTTATGCCTAAAAAAGTTGTCACCCTCGGCGAGATCATGATGCGCCTGTCTACACCCGGTTTCGAAAGATTTGTTCAAAGCGACAGTTTTGATGTTACCTATGGCGGCGGCGAAGCCAATGTTGCCGTGGCGCTTTGTAATTATGGATTGAACGGCGTTTTTGTGACCAAGGTTCCGGATAATGCGCTGGGGCAGGCGGCTATCAACCATATCCGCCGTTATGGCGTGGATACACAGTTCATCGCCCGTGGCGGAAAACGTTTGGGTATTTATTTTTTAGAAACGGGCGCTTCTATGCGTGCCTCGCAAGTTATTTACGACCGTGCCGGCGCATCTGTTGCCGAGATGGAGATCAGTGAATTTGATTTTGATAAGATACTGGATGGAGCGAGCTGGTTTCATACAACCGGCATCACGCCAGCACTGAGCGATAAAGCTGCCGCATTGACCGAAGCAGCATTAAAAGCCGCAAAGGCAAAAGGCATCACCACGAGTATCGACCTGAACTACCGTAAAAAATTATGGAGCAAAGAAAAAGCGCGTGAAGTGATGACAAGGCTCTGCCAGTATGTTGATGTATGTATCGGCAATGAAGAAGATGCAGATACCACTTTAGGTTTTACCAGTAAAGGAACCGATGTAACCAAAGGCGAATTGAACCTGGATGGTTACAAAGATGTGTTTCAGCAGATGAAAGCGAAGTTTGGTTTTAAATATATCGCATCAACATTAAGAGAGAGCCATAGCGCTTCTGATAATGGCTGGAGTGCATTGGTGTATGACGGAACAGAATTCTATCATACCAAGCAATACGAGGTACGCATTGTTGACCGCGTAGGAAGCGGCGATTCATTTGCCAGCGGATTTATTTTTGGATTGGTGAGTGGCATGCCAATGCCCGAAGCGGCTGAGTTTGGCGTTGCCGCATCAGCCATCAAACATACTATTCCGGGCGATCTGAATCATGCGGCTTTGAATGAAGTGAAAGAGTTGATGAAGGGGGATGGTAGTGGAAGGGTACAACGTTAGTTTATTTTGGAATTTTGGGATTGGGAAATTTTGGAATTGAAAAACCAAAACCAATTCCAAAATTTCCCAATTTCCCGATTCCAAAATTCAATTGATTTCTCTTATCAGCCCCTTCCCCTGAAGGGGTAATGATTTTCTTAAAACAACTTCAACTCCCCTTTAGGGGCCGGGGGTAAAAAATATAAACATATGATCATCGACAGTTTACAAAGCGCCAACAAATACGCAAACCTGAATCCTTTATTTGCAAAAGCATTTGCATACATCGCAAGTGTTGACCTTGCTTCCCTCGAAGTTGGGAAATTTGATATTGATGGCGATGGCCTCCGTGGAATTGTTTCGGATAAGAATGGGACAACCACTGCGGAATCTACTGCGAAGTTTGAGTGCCATAATGCACATATCGATATCCAGGTTTGTATTCGTGGGCGTGAAAGGATCGGCTGGAAACCGCGTGGTTCCTGTATTGCGCCGAGAGGTGAATACAATGCAGAGAAAGATGTTTTGTTTTATGATGATGCGCCGGATATGTTCTTTGGATTAACGGATAACCAGTTCGCTATCTTTTATCCGGAAGATGTACATGCACCGATGATTGGTGAAGGAGCGATAAAGAAACTCGTTATTAAGGTTAAGATATAAATTGATTGCTATTTTTATTTGAAACGCACACTTTGACCGAGTGTGCGTTTTTTTTGGAAAAAGTTACTTTTAGTACCCAAAGAAATCATATGAAACACAAACTTATTTTATTATTCATCCCGTTTATTCTTTTTTCCTGTACAACAAATAAGAACAAGATCAAAGAAAGTCCGGCAACAGGCAATAATGATTCTACTGCTACTTTTTCATGGTTAGATGAAACCTGTAACAATACAGGAAATTATAATCCGAAAGACTATACGGCAGCGCAATTAAAAAATACATTCGATCTCTGGTATACTTTTTCAGGAATACCGCTTCATGCCAGTGGTGTCGCGTTTGAGCTTGGTGAAATATCCAGGCTGAATATTGATAAGCTTACAAAAGAATACCTTGAAAGAAAAGCACTTTATTCCGGAATGGTTATTATTTCCACACCTTTCTGGAATAGGCTGAAGGAAAAAAGGATCCAGGAACTGGAAACCGATTACGAATTTAAAAAGATAACTATCACGGCTTATTCTGAACCTTCTGCGTTACTGAACAACAGGTTTACGAAATATTGTCCCGATTATGCCAATGTATTAGCTTCTGGCGACAGCTCAGCATTGTTAGCTGCATGGAAACAAATGGCTGAACATGATAAACAAAAAAGTGGTAATCCGGATTTTTATATGAGCCGGTTTTATGAAAAATTCAATTCAGGCAACAGGTTACAGTATGCAAAGTTGCAGCTGCTGACTTTTGGCTGGTGGAATTGCGTAAACAGCAATTTACCTCATACCGGCAGCGATACTGTTTATCGAAAAGAGTTCGGGAAATTATTTAAAACTATCCAATTCAAATGTGAGGATGCAGACTGATCAGTTGCATTGATTTTAGTTTGTGTATCCTTTACGGCACGATATAAATACCTGTGATAGTCCCAACATCACTGAGTTTGGTTTCTACACCATTCTTCCATATCGTGGCCGACTGATAATTTGGGCCGGCCTGGCCACCTATATACAGATCTGTTCCGGAAACTGCAATGCAATTTGCGGCTGAAGATAAAGTGGGGCTTCCACTTGCAACACCGCCAAGCGACACAGATACGCCATTTTTCCAGTAGGTTGCGCCGTTGTTCGCCGTTGCTAAGCCTGCGGCATAAATATCACTTCCAGAAATAGTCATCGCGAAGATCATCGAAGAAGTTGTTTCCAGGAAGGAAGGTATTCCGTTTTTCCAAAGGGTAGCAACCTGTAAGCTTGAGGCATTGGCTGTATAACCACAGATATAAATATCAGTTCCAACAACGGAAATACCTGTAGCCCGCGAATATACTCCTCCTGTTAGCTGTACCGGAACATTATTTTTCCAATAGGCCGCTTTTAAAAACGAATAAGATAAAGAACCATCGTCTGCAGCGCCGGAAACATACACATCATTACCTGAAACAAAAACAGATTCTGCATCAGAATTTTGTAACGGGTTACCTGAAAGCGTATTCAGCACTCCGTTTTTCCAATACACGGCTTTGTTGCTAACAGTACCCGCTATATATACATCGGTTCCGGAAATATAAATTGAATTTGCGTAAGAACCCCAGTCGGCCAACCTGATAAGCACTCCGTTTTTCCAGTATACGGCTGCTGTTTCCATTACCGGGTTACTAACGTAGCCCACTGCATACAAATCGTTTCCTGAAACAGCTAAGCCAGTTGTCATTGCTGCACCGGCAAGGTTATATGGGTCGTTTGATAAACGCGTCATCACATTGTTTTTCCAGTAAGCCGCAACAACATGCCCGTTGGTATCCACACCTCCACCGATAAACAACACATCACCTTTTTTAAACAGCGGCCCGGTTTCTACGCTGTCTTTTTTACAGGATTGCAGGCAGGCCAGGCCCGCTAACAATAAAATAAAAAATACGGTTGTTGTACGCATGAAAAATTGATTGAATCACTTTTTCAATATTAAAACAATTAGCGCATTTCGGCAATAGCTACAGGATCCATATCCGTAAACGTATAATTCTCTCCCGCCATCGCCCAGATAAAACCGTAGTTGGTTGTTCCCGGCCCGCAATGCACCGACCATGGCGGAGAAATAACGGCTTCATGATTGGCCATCACAACATGCCGTGTTTCAGTTGGCTCGCCCATTAAATGAAATACGCGGTGCTGTTCAGGTAGGTCGAAATAAAAATATACTTCCATTCTTCTCGTGTGCGTGTGTGGCGGCACGGAGTTCCATACACTGCCTTCGCTTAATACGGTTAAGCCCATTACTAACTGGCAACTTTGTATTCCATCCTGGTGAATGTATTTGTAGATGGTTCTTTTATTGGCAGTTGCTGTTTCGCCTAAATTAACCGGCGATGCTTCTTCCTTCGTCATCTTACGGTTGGGATGCGTATGATGCGCGGTTGTTGACATCAAAAAGAAATCAGCCGGATCATCTTTCAACTTACTGGCAAATGAAACGGCCTGTGTTCCTTTACCAAGATATAATGCATCCAGTTTATTCAATTCATAGCTAACACCATCCGCTTCAACCGTGCCTGCACCGCCAACATTGATGATGCCGAGTTCTCTTCTATGCAAAAAATAATCAGCGCGCAATTCCGCTTCGTTGGGCAGTTCAATTTTTTTCTGCAATGGTTTTACACCTCCAACAATTACGCGGTCAAAATGCGAGTACACTAATTTGAGTGTATCCGGTTTCATCAATTCCGTTACTAAAAAATTAGCGCGGATCTCTTCAGTGCTCATCCCTTTTGTTTCTTTGGGACTGGATTGAAAACGTATTTCCATGATGTGATTTTTATTGTTATTTCTTTTTTACCCCTGCCCCTGAAGGGGTAATAAGTTTCTTTTCTCCCCTTCAGGGGCGGGGGTATTAATGTTACTCTATCTCCCCATCCACCCACCATCCACCATCAGTATCGTTCCATTTACATAGTTCGATGCCTGCGATGCAAGGAACACGGCGGGGCCTTTAAAATCTTCGGGTTCGCCCCAACGTCCTGCGGGAATGCGTGATAAGATCGATGCACTTCTGTCGGGATCGTTACGCAATGCTTCTGTATTATCTGTTGCGATATAACCCGGCGCTATACCATTTACATTGATGCCTTTTGATGCCCACTCATTTGCGAGCGCTTTGATCAGGCTGCTTAATGCGCCTTTGCTTGCTGCATATCCGGGAACATTGATACCGCCCTGAAAACTTAACAAAGAGCAGGTAAAAATAATTTTTCCTGATCTTCTTTCGAGCATTTTTTTTCCGATCTCGCGGGCAAGAATAAATGGTGCGTCGAGATTGATGGCGAGAACTTTGTCCCAATATTCATCCGAATGTTCTGCAGCCGGTGCGCGCATGATGGTTCCTGCGTTATTGACCAGGATATCTATCACAGGGTTTTCTGCATTTACTTTATCGATAAATGCATGCACCGCTTCGCGATTGGAAAGGTCGGCGGAATAAGCTTTGAAAGATCTTCCCAAAGCGGCCACTTCTTTTTCAATATCACTTCCGGATGATTCAAGCGATGCAGAAACGCCGATGATATCAGCGCCGGCTTCTGCCAGGCCGATCGCCATTGCTTTACCGATTCCTTTATTGCAGCCGGTAACGAGTGCAATCTTTCCGCTGAGGTCAAATGATATGGCCATATCAGAATATAAATTTCGTACTTAAAAAATTAGAATCTTCTGCACTCACAATATCATTAATTAATTGCTTATTCGTGTCGGTTAATTTTGCCGCTACCAATGATCGGATCGAGAATGACCGCAACGCATCAACCACCGATAGTGTTCCTTCCGCACTATCTTTTCTTCCGGTGAATGGAAAGGTATCCGGGCCGCGCTGGCACTGGCAATTGATATTTACACGGCTCACCAGGTTCACCAGCGGATCGATCAGCGATGCGAGTTCGGCCTGGTCGTTACTGAATACACTTACCTGCTGGCCATGTGTTGATTCGATCAGGTATTCGATGGTCTCTTCCATGTTTTCAAAAGGAACAACCGGTATCAATGGGCCGAACTGTTCTTCGCGGTATAATTTCATTTTATTATTTACGGGGAACACAACGGCAGGGTACACAAAAGATTCAACAGTAGCGCCGCCGTTTTCATTCATCACTTTGGCGCCGTTGGCGATTGCATCATCAATACATTCTTTTAAGTATGCGGGTTTGTGTGGCTCAGGCAACGGAGTTAACGACACACCGTTTTCCCATGGCATGCCAAATTTTAATTTGTTTACTTCAGCAGATAACTGTTGCACAAATTCATCTGCGATACTTTTATGTACGAACATAATTTTCAGCGCCGTGCAACGCTGGCCGTTAAATGATAAACTTCCCAATACTGTTTCCTGCACGGCTAATTTAATATCCGCATGTGATGTAATGATCGCCGCATTCTTTGCATCAAGGCTTAATATTGCGCGGAGGCGGTTTACTTTCGGGTGCAGTTTCTTTAATTCATTCGCAACTTTACTTGAACCGATAAGCGTTAACACATTTATTTTTCCCGACTGCATCAAACCCGGAACGATCACATTGCCTCTTCCATAAATTGTATTTACCACGCCTTTTGGAAAACATTCCCGGAATGCTTTCAATAACGGGTAGTGCGACAGGGTACCATGTTTTGGCGGTTTGAATAATACGGTATTGCCCATGATGATCGACGGGATCAGTGTGGTGAATGTTTCATTCAACGGATAATTGAACGGGCCCATGCACAATACAACACCCAACGGCGAGCGGCGGATCTGCGCCACAATTCCCTGTTCGATAGTAAAGCGTGATGAATCGCGGTCGATATCTTTTAAGGCATCGATGGTTGCAAAAATATATTCTACTGTACGGTCAAATTCTTTTAGAGAATCTGCATGCGATTTACCGATCTCCCACATGATCAGTTTTACCACGATGTCTTTTTCTGCACGCATCATGGCAACAAATTTTTCTACGCATCTGATCCTGTCTGCAACGCTCATTGTTGGCCAATGGCCGCGGCCATTGTCGTATGCGGCAACAGCTGCATCCAATGCTTCGAATGCTTCTTTTTCTGTGCATACCGGGTAAGTGCCGATCAACTTTCTCTGCAAACCTTTTTCTGTTCTGATACAAACGGGCGAGTACACTTCATGCACTTGTCCGTTCCAAATTTTCATTTCTCCATTGCACAAATATTCGCGCTGGTGAATTTCTTCTTTGATCGCATACTGCTCGGGGATCGCATCTTCCCTCACAAATATCTTTTCTAAATCTTCTGTAAATGACATGATCTTATTTAATTAATGAATACCGGAAGTTTCACGAAGTAACACGAAGGTGTATGTTTTAAAGTGCAAAGCTTGCTTATTCCTTTGTAAGTTGAATGCTTTAATTACGAAAACGTTTGCACAGCATTATTTCGTGTCCGGAATGATGGATTGCCAGCCAAAATAGGAACGGGCATTGTGGAAGCAGATATCTTTTACCACTTTACCAACCCATTCAATATCGTTTGGCAGTTCTCCGTTTTCTATTTCTTCGCCAAATAGGTTGCAGAGGATCCTTCGGAAATATTCGTGACGTGGATAAGACAAAAAGCTTCTCGAGTCTGTAAGCATGCCTACAAACCTGCTCAGCAAACCCATATTGGATAAGGCATTCAGCTGTTTCACCATTCCGTCTTTCTGGTCAAGGAACCACCATGCCGAACCGAATTGTATTTTGCCTGCTACAGATCCGTCGTTATAATTTCCGATCATGGTTGCCATCAGTTCATTATCCGCCGGGTTGAGGTTATAGATGATCGTTTTCGCGAGTTTATTATCATTATCCAATTTGGTAAGGAAGGTTGATAATGATCGTGCCTGAGAAAAATCGCCGATCGAATCCCAGCCGGTATCAGGGCCGAGTTGCTGTAACATCCTTGAATTATTATTCCGCAAAGCGCCCAGGTGAAACTGTTGCACCCATCCTTTTTCCCAATCCCATTCAGCAAAATGTGTGAGCATGGCCGATTTGAATTTGCGTTGCTCTGTTTCATTCAGTTGTTTGCCTGAATGGATCTTATTGAAGATGGTATCGATCTCAGAGCCCGTAAAATCATCTGCATACATTTCTTCCAGCCCATGATCGGAAACTTTGCAGCCGACAGACGCAAAAAAATCATGACGGTTCTGCAACGCATATAAAAAATCATCAAAAGAAGAGACCGTAATATTTGTGAGCGCTTCCAGTTTTTTTACATATGCATTGAAGTTTACTGCGTTGCTTACGTTCATTGCATTGTCGGGGCGAAACGCAGGCAGTATCGGGATCTCAAAGCCATCATTCTTTAATTGTATATGGTATTCCAGTGAATCAACGGGATCGTCGGTTGTACAAACAAGCGCCACATTCATTTTACGCAACAGGTTTTTTACCGAGTATTCTTTTGTTTGCA
>Ga0206895_1186_pt1 | contig 16253 bp, 15 predicted proteins | sample Alteio_BWOrgHeat_51_FD_152967 | JGI IMG/M metagenome (GOLD analysis project Ga0206895, IMG submission 152967) | Enriched cells from forest soil in Barre Woods Harvard Forest LTER site, Petersham, Massachusetts, United States -... | ecosystem: Environmental > Terrestrial > Soil > Temperate forest >...
CGGATTGCGGTCGGCGGAACTGACCCTGCCCGGCTACGTACATGATATTTGCAGCGCGGTGCATCCCCTGGCGGCGGGCTCCCCTTTCTTTCAAACATTACCGCTGGAAGCGTACGGGTTGGAGTTCATCTATCCGCCGGTGGCGGCGGCGCATCCGTTAGACGGTGGAGGGGCGGCATTGTTGATTGGGTCGGTAGAGGAAACAGCGTCAGGGTTGGGGCAGGATGCAGCTACCTATCGGCACCTGATATCGCCGGTGGTGCGTGATTGGAATGCGTTGGCGCCGGAACTGCTCGGCCCGTTGCATTTTCCGCGGAATCCGATGCTGCTGGCCCGGTTTGGGCTGGTGGGGTTACCGAGTGTGCAATGGCTGGCCCGCCGGTTCCGCACACCGGAGGCAAGGGCATTGCTGGCTGGGATGGCGGCGCACGGAATGCTCCCACTGACAAATTGGATGACGGCGGCGGTCGCGCTTGTCTTCCTCGCAACCGGTCATACCTGGGGGTGGCCCATACCGCGGGGCGGGTCGATGTCGATCGCGGATGCTTTGGCAGGATACTTCAGCTCATTGGGCGGCAGGATCGAAACCGGTGTTTATGTCCGCTCGTTCGCACAGCTGCCTTCTTCCCGCTGCGTACTGCTGGACATCACTCCGCGGCAGCTGCTGGAGATCGGCGGGCATCGGTGGTCATCGTTATACCGATGGCAGCTGGAAAGATTCCGGTATGGAATGGGCGTATTCAAGATCGACTGGGCGCTTGCGGAGCCGATCCCTTTTGCGGCCGCGGGATGTCGTTCGGCGGGGACAGTGCATATCGGCGGCAGGTTCGAAGAGATTGCGGCAGCCGAGGCATCGACCGCAAATGGTATTCTTCCGGACCGGCCATTCGTCCTGCTGGCGCAGCCCAGCATCTTTGATCCGTCGCGGGCGCCGCTGGGCAAGCATACGGCGTGGGCCTATTGTCATGTGCCCGGAGGATCGCGGGAGGACATGACGGAGCGGATCGAGCGGCAGGTGGAGCGGATGGCGCCGGGTTTTCGCGAGCGCATACTCGCGCGTCACGTATACAATGCGGTGCAAATGGAAGAATACAATCCCAATTATATCGGCGGCGATATCAATGGCGGCGTGATGGACCTGCGGCAACTATATACGCGGCCGGCGCTGCGGTGGTCGCCCTACCGGACGTCTTCGCGCGGTATCTATATTTGTTCGTCCTCAACGCCGCCGGGTGGAGGTGTGCACGGGATGTGCGGATACCATGCGGCGCAGCGGGCGCTGAAGGATGTGTTCAGGATGGAATAGCCACTCGGGTGACCCGGCGTTTGCTTTCGCGGTATTTCTCGGCGATGATGGCGCTCATAGGGCGTTGATAAACCTTACTTTCCACCCAGGAAACGATGTCGAGGTACGCGAAGGCGCGGGCTTCGTACCGGTTGCCTTCGAAGCGGCGGATCTTTTCGAGGAATTTTTCAAATTCGGCCTTCATGCTCGAGCGGGAGGTTTGAAAGGAGGTTCGGAGGAAACGGAACATCTCCTCCTCCACCTTTGTAAGACGCTCGCGGCGGGCCATGAACCGGTAGACGGATTTGGTGAGGGATTCCATCAACTCGAAATTGCCCAGCTCATAATGCGCCATCAGGTGAAGGACGCGGGCGTAGCATTGGAGGTCGTTGCGGAGGTCCTGTGAATCGTTGATGATCCGTTGCAGATAGTCGATAGAGGTGGCGAAGTCACCGGCGCCGAAATATAGCGAAGCGATTTTATAGTTCAGGACGAGGATACGATGGCGGTCGATGAAGAGGTCGTATTCGGTCAGCAGCGTTTCGATCCCGGGGACCATTTGCAGCCCTTCCTTGAACGTGCCCGTCATGAACACCTGGTTGATCCGGGCGGTGGTGATGTAGACGAAGGACTGGATGCGAAAATTGTCGTTTTCGGTCACGCGTTCGGTCTTCGAAAAATCTTCGAACTGGCGCAGGACGGCGTCGAATTTCGCATGATTGCGCAAGTCAAAATGCGCATTGAGCAAATTGTGGAGCGCTTTGATATAGTGACCTGTCTCGACGCGGATCATCAGCGGCTGTTCCTCGAACAGATCCAGCCATTTTTGTGAATAGCGGTAGTAGCGAAGAAAATCCTGGGAGATGAAGGCGTACCAGTTATAGCTCTGATATAAGTAGAGGCGCTCATAGAAACCTGTCTGCCGCCAGGCATCCGAAGGCAAATGCTCTTTGAGGTATTCGCGGATGCGGGCTTCGTCTTTTTCATTCCGGGCATGGCCGTTCTTGATGTACCAGCTATAAACAAGCAGGGCAAGATTGGAAAGACGGGCCACCATGTTGACGCGGCCCAGCACTTCGACCGACTCGGCGGACAGTTGTTCGGCCCGCATTTGCATGCTATGGGTTATATGGAGGGTCTCTATCCGCTTCTCGAGGGCCAGGACCTGCACGAGGAAATTGAACTTCTGGTTGGCTTTTGCGGTCTCTTTGGCCCGGTCGAGCAGCCGGAGACTTTGCAGGAACAAGCCCTTCTTGTAAAGGATATGGGCGTAGTCGAACATTTCATTCAGCTGAAGGTCGATGCTGTCCGCGCTTTTCAGCAGCCGGAGGCTGGCGAGGATCTGTTTGTAGAGATGGGTTTTGAGGTTGGACAGCTGTGGCTTTTCGATGCCCGGCAGTTTTTTCAGCAAGCTTTTTTCATCATAGTCATTCAGTTTGTCCAGCGCATCGAATAGCTGGACGATCTTGAGATCCTCTTTTGTGGAGCTGCGTTTGATGTATAATTTGAAGTGCCGTTTTTCTGACTTCTCGAGCGAATGGATGAGTTGGAATAAGGTATCTGAAAACCGGTTGGCCATATGAAAAATAATCAACAAAGGTACTGATTTTCAGCCTATTTATTTCCCCTTAGGTCAAAATAATACTAAAGTCTCATTTCCTATTGGTTAAACTACGCCATCTGCTGTAGAAAGGGTACAATTGCGGGCGCCGATATTGTTTGTTTTTAGTTATATAAAGTGTAGTACGTTTCTCATGTGACCTTTGAGTCCAACAGGGGTTTGTGTCTACAAGGCCCTTGCTGTTTTTTAAGGTCCCTCCCGGCGCAATCGTCATTTCTATATGCCATAAACTCTACATCAAGTGCAATCTTTTTTCTTTATCCGCCATGAAGGCAAGAATGTGAAAGTTGACTTCGGAGATATTTTATATATTGAAGCCCGGAAAAATTATACCCGGATTGTAATGGAGAACCGGCCAACGATGATGGTATTGGTGACCCTGAAACAATGGGAACGGGTATTGCCAAGAGAGTTTTTTTGCCGCATTCATCGGGGATACATCGTATCGATTGAAAAGGTCCAGTCATTTGACAACAAGTATGTCTACCTGGGCGGGGATCGGATATCGATCGGGGAGCAATACCGGGGCGCTTTGCCCGAGGTGGTGACGATCCTGGTGAATGAGGGGACGCGGAAGGAGGTCTTCCAGGGCCTGGGCATCTAGCTACTTCTTTACCGGTTCCATTTTTTTCCGGAGATTTGCGGGATGAATTCTCCCGAGTACTGGCTTCGCGGACCGGTCGAAGGCATTCCGCCTTTGTTGCAGCCGGTGGCGCATGCCTTGTTGCAGGCCCGGGATGAGGTAAACGCCATGATGGCGCAATTTCCAGACTATTTATTGTGGGAGCGACCGGCGGGGCTGGCATCGCCGGGATTCCACCTATGGCATCTGTCGGGGGTACTGGACCGGCTATTTACCTATTCAGAAGGGAAAACCCTCAGCGCCGGGCAGCTGGCCGATTTGAAGGGGGAAGGAACGCCCCGAAAGGGGGCGTCGGCTGCCCGGGAGGGGCTGGACCGATTCAACTTGCAGGTAGACAATTCCTTACAGCGATTGAAGCAGGTGGCGGAGGGAGAATTGACCCAGGCCAGGCCGGTCGGGAGGGCCAAAATGCCGTCAACGGTAATCGGGTTGTTGTTCCATGCCGCTGAACATACGATGCGGCATACGGGGCAGCTACTGGTGACTGTCCGCATTTTGGGGTCGGGGGATTGGGCAGGCAACCGAAGGGAATGACGACGCGTTTTCATTAAGAATCAATCATTGGCAGGTCAGTAAGTAGTCTATTTTGGAAAAACTAATTCAAATAATCTCCGGCTGTGCTCAACAGGACAGGCACGCCCAAAAGATTCTATACGATCAGTACTATGGTCTCTGTATCAAGATCTCTTTCCGATATGTAAATACCTATGAGCAGGCGACGGAAGTGGTTCATGACGCATTTTTGAAAATGTTCCGCAATTTCAGCCGGTTTGAAGTGAGGGATAAGGAGAAGGTCGAGATGTTGCTGATCGGTTGGATAAGAAGGGTGGTGATCAATGCCGCGATCGATTATATGCGGCGGGAGATCAACAAAACGAATAGTTACCCGATCCCGGAGCATGTATGGGAACATAAGGATGACGGGCAATCATCGGATAGTTCCGTGCTGTACAAGGAATTGATCGCATTGGTCAAGGAATTGCCGCCGGCCTACCGGATGGTCTTCAATCTGCACGTTATCGAAGGATATTCGCATCCCGAGATCGCCAAAATGCTGGGGATCACGACGGGCACATCAAAATCCAACTTATCGAAAGCAAGAGCGCATTTGCAAAAATCCTTAACCTCCGAAAACTCTGAATTTAGTTATGAAATACAGTAAAGATGATATGGACGATCTGTTCAGGCGGGCATCCGAAGGATACCCGTTGAAGACGGATAGTGGTGACTGGGATCGACTGGCCGGCGCCCTCGATCGCGATCCTGCGCCCTCTTCCGACGAGGAGGAGAAACGCAGGAGGCGGGGTGCATTTTGGTGGTTCCTGCTGATACCATTGGCAGGGATCGGTTATTTGACATGGCAGGCACGGGTGCATCATTCCTCGGACCTGGGGATGACATCCGTTTCAGCGACGGGGAAGCAAGTTAGGAACACCGCAACAACCGGGCCAGCTGCGACAACCGGGGCAGCCGGGGCAACTGCGACAACCGGGGCAGCCGGGGCAACTGCGAATCAGTCGACGAGCGGAGATCAACCGACGAGTGGGATTCCGGCTACGAGCGGCGACCAAACGACGAATAAGGATCAACCGACCACCCTGGATCGGGCTGCGGGCGGCGTCGTCCCGGGAGGAAGTATCGCGGGAGGAGGTAACGTTCGCCATTTGCGTACGTCAAACGGCATTCGACAGCGTAGAGCGGGCGAGGCGGTCGTAGCAAGCGGAGCAGGCGCAACGAGCGGGACAGCAGGTACGGGCGCGGCCGTCGGGAATAACCTCGCCGTAGCGGCGGACCACGACCCCGTAGCGGCGGACCACGACCCCGCACTGGCCATGTTGGACCTCCGTCGGGCGCCGATTGGCGGTGGATACAATGTCGTCGTGAATGTGGTGGCGCCGGTAATGCCGGCAAGTCGCCCAAACCCGGACGATAGTAATCGCCATAAAAGGAGCTCGCATGGGTATATCGGGATATCGGCCGCGCCGGACCTCAGCACGGTCAGGTTTCAGCCGATGAAAGGTGTGGGGACCACTTTCGGCGTATTGCTGGGTTATTCCTTCAACGACCGGTGGGCGGTGGAATCCGGACTGTACCTGGATCGGAAACGATATTATACGGACGGCGAATATTTCAATACAAAGAGCGTGCATCTGCAGCCTTATTCCAAACTGCTGAATGTGGACGGGACTTGTTATATGTGGGAGATACCGTTGAATGTCCGATACAATATTTCGAAAGGCCCGAAAATGAAGTGGTTTGCGACCGCGGGGCTTTCGACCTACCTGATGTCGAAGGAAAATTATACCTATGAGTATGAGATCAATATGAATACCGATGAGAGCACCTGGAACATCCATAAGCCGTCACAATATTGGTTCACGATTGCCAGTGTGAGCGCCGGCTTTGAACAACGCATCGGGAAGATTGGCAACTTGCGCCTCGAACCATATGTGAGGGTACCACTTTCCGGTATCGGCACGGGAAGCCTGCCTATCGTAAGCGCGGGACTGAATATCGGGCTGACGCGCCAGCTGTGGTGATAATCCATTGCCGGCCGATGGCCGGCGGACCGGATAGGTCAGACGTTATACTTAACGGTAAATTGTATGCGAAGAAGACGAACCATCCTTTTGGTCGGAATACTCATGCTGCTACTGATCGCCGCGGTCTGGGCGTATCATCTCTATGTCGAGCCGCATCAAAGCGCGGCAGACAAGACGGTCGATTTCGCGATCAGCGCAGATTCCCTTTATCACCAGTACCAGGCGGACGAGCATTCCGCCGACCAGAAATACCTGGGGAAAGTGATCGAAGTGACGGGAAGGCTGGCGGAGATCCAGCATAGCGGTAACTCGGAGATCTGGATACTATCTCCACAGGCTGGAGGCGGTGGGATCAATTGCCAGCTGTTTGCCGGCACGAGGGTCGATCCGGAGCCGAAGAGCGGGGACGCAGTGACGGTCAAAGGCCGATGTACCGGCTTTCTCATGGATGTCAATCTGGCGGATTGTGTACTGCGCAAATGATCATTCTCCGGGTAATCAAATTAAACTATATCAACTATCCAAATTATGAAGGCGAAGATCCTGCTGGCAGCTACCATTGCCGGAGCCTTTCTACTCTATCTTTCGGCCTGCTCCAAGCACAATGCGGTCGAGCTCGGAGGAGGAGGCTGCGACACATCGAATGTCAGCTATTCAAAACAGGTTGTTCCCATCCTGCAAAACAACTGCTATCAATGTCATCAGGGGCCAGGGGCCTCAAGCGGTGTTGATTTCAGCAACTATGATGCATTCAAAGGGTGGGCCGCGAGTTCTCCCTACGTGATCGGGGATATTACGGCCACGCCCGGCTATACCTCCATGCCGTACGGCCTGCCGCTATTGTCGACGTGTGATATCAATACCATTCTTGCCTGGATCCATCAGGGAGCCCCCAACAATTAACCACTTTACAATAATCATTAATCATGATGAAGCTGATCATTTATGTGCTTTTTTGCCTGGCGGTACTACAACCTGCTTCTGCGTATGCACAGTTGTATACTACCAGGTCGGGTTTTATCGGGTTTTATTCCAAAACACCACTGGAGGATATCCGCGGTGAGAACAACCAGGTGTACGCTGTTCTCGACGCCGGCAAAAGGAACCTCGCTTTTGCCGCGCTGTTGAAAGGGTTCATTTTTCCAAAGGAGCTGATGCAGGTGCATTTCAACGAGAACTATGTGGAAAGCGACAAATACCCTAAGGCGACCTTTTCCGGCGCGTATACGGGTGACGTGTCCCTGGACAAGGATGGCGTTTATAAGGTCATTGTGAAAGGCAGCCTGACCCTACATAATGTCACACGCACGATCGAAACGTCTGCGACGCTGGAAGTCAAGGGAGGGCACCTGCTCGGAGTGGCCGAATTCAAGCTCAAGCCGGAAGATTTCAACATCGGCATCCCTTCCATCGTTCGCGACAAGATCGACAAAGAAATTACGGTTAAAGTAAATATCGACTGTACTATTAAATAAATATAACTACTATGGCTACGAGAAAATACCAATTGACCCTGCTGCTCTTTCTGTTGGGGCTTTCGGCTTCGGCGCAGGATAGTTCGCTGCTCCATATGCTGAATGACTCGATGGCGGCGCATCCCCGGAAGACCTATGTTATGGGGACCTTCAAAGCCGAACATATCATCAATCTCCAGACGGTGGAAGGTCCGGCGGCCGGAAACCTCAATTTTGTGATCCAGCACCGGTTCGGGACACTGAACAGCGGGTCGTACAATTTTTTTGGATTGGATAATGCGACACTCCGGCTGGGGCTTGACTATGGCATTACGGACGACCTGTCGGTAGGTATCGGGCGTAGCTCATACCTCAAAACATTCGACGGCTATGTCAAATACAAATTCCTGAGGCAGACCGAAGGCGGGGGCATGCCGGTCACCATGGCCGTCATTGGAACAGTAACGGATTTTACGCAGGACATCACGGACGAAGTATTTCTCAACACGTCCGACAGGACAGCCTACTCCGCGGAATTGCTGATCGCCCGGAAATTCGGCCGGAAGCTGTCTCTGCAGGTATCACCGACATACTTGCACTACAATTTCGTTCCGACGCCGCAGGACAAAAATAACATCATCGCCATCGGACTCGGCGGCAGGATGAAGATCACCAACCGCATGAGCATCGACGCCGAGTATGATGTCGTGCCAAAGAATCAGATCGTCTCCTATACGGTCCACAATTCATTTTCGCTGGGTTGGGATATCGAAACGGGCGGCCACGTATTCCAGTTGGTATTCACCAATTCGCAGAGTATAGTTCCCACTCAATTCCTGACACAGACCACGGGAACCTGGGGTAAGGGCGATATTTATTTTGGGTTCAATATTTCGCGGAATTTCAATCTGAAAAAGAAACATTGACCGGATGGCTAGCCGGCCAGGAGAACAACAGGGAGATAATTTAAAAACAGTTGAAAAAGATTATAAGAAATATTTTTATTATTCTTCAAAGGCAAGAGAAGGCGGCGTTGATAAGGCTTGTTTTGTTCGATGTGGCAATCAGCGTGCTTGATATCTGTTTCCTGGCGGCGCTGCTTTACGTGATACATTTTTATACGGAACCCGGTCGTTCAACGCGGATGGGTAATTTTCCTTTCACTGTATTTAATAAATATCCTTTATTGCTCATCGCCGCTTTTTTTATCCTGTATGGCATAAAAAATTTATTGGGTTTCATGGTCTCCCGCATGCAATTCAGGTTTGTGTATGGGGTGGCATCGAGGCTTTCCAAAAATAACTTGATGAACTACCTGGAAGGCAGTTACAAAAATTATGTCGACATTGATTCTTCAGTGCATAACCGGAAGATTGGCCAGCAACCTATTGAGTTTGGTCACTATGTATTGGGTGGATTTCAGCAAATCGCCGGCCAGTCTATATTGATCGTAATAACCATTATTGCCATACTTATTTTTAGTCCGGTCTTATTCCCTTTGCTTGTTTTAATCCTTATGCCGCCCATTGTTCTGACAGGATATCTGATTAAACGAAGATTAAACGCTATCCGCAAAACGGCAAAGACGGCGAGCGAAAGAGCGTTGCAGCATTTGCAGGAGGCGTTGTCTGGTTTTGTCGAAAGCAGCGTGTATGGGAGCAGGGATTTTTTTGTAAAAAGATATGATACCTACCAATCCAGGTTTAATTATTTCCTTTCGGAGCAATTGGCCATGCAAAATATGCCGTCAAAGCTCATCGAAGTATTTGCGATATTTGGATTGTTTGTTTTAATTCTAATTAATTTATACACGGCCAATACCAGTGCGATACCGGTCATTACGATCGGCGCTTTCATGGCTGCTTCATACAAGATCATCCCGGGCATCGTTAAAATATTGAATGTTAGCGGCCAAATTAAGACATATGAGTTTACAGTGGATGACCTCCTGCAGAGCCGGGCCGTCGCGGCGTCAGGAAGGGAAGATCGATCGGATACCGCGATCACCTCTCTGGCATTGGAAAATGTTTCTTTCGCATACAGGAAGGAATCGATTTTGAATAATTTTTCCCTTGTCATGGCCAGTGGGGATTTTATCGGGATATCGGGAATATCGGGCAAAGGGAAGACAACCATTATACATTTGCTCCTCGGTTTTTTAGATCCCTGCTCGGGCATTATTTCAGTGAATGGGATTATTGCCGATTGCATCGCCCGGCAACAATATTGGAAGGCCATTTCGTATGTAAAACAACACCCGTTCCTGATTCACGACACCATTCTCCATAATATTACCATGAATGAAGATAGGTGTGATGAAGAAAGATTGAGACAGGCGGTAGAAGCTTCCGGGCTGAGTGGTGGTCTGGTTAAATTCCCTTCGGACCTTCAGAAGATAATTTCCGAGAACGGCAGGAACATCAGCGGGGGGCAACGGCAGAGAATCGCAATTGCCAGGGCTTTGTACAAAGAGGCGGATCTTATCATTTTGGATGAGCCGTTTAACGAACTGGATGAGGAATCTGAATTGGCCATGTTGCGTCATTTCAAAAAACTGTCGCAAAGAGGGAAAATGATCATACTGGTAACGCATAACAAACAAAGTTTAACATTTTGCGATAAAATTATTTCATTGGACGAAATAAGTGTTGATGAAACAAGCTGATCAAACCCTGGTGATCCTTACCCCTGGTTTTCCCGGAACCGAAGCTGACAGCACCTGCCTGCCGGCGCAACAACTATTCATAAAGGCGCTAAACAATAATTTCAGGGAGTTGAAAATTATTATCGTTTCAATTCAATTCCCTTTCGTTGTGTCTGAATATGAATGGTATGGCAACAAAGTAATTCCTTTGAACGGGAGAAATAAAAGCAAAATATTCAGGTTGTTGTTGTGGAGGCGTGCGTGGAATGCGTTGAAAAAAATAAGAACGGGAAACAATATTGTCGGCCTTTTCAGTTTTTGGTGCGCGGAGTGTGCACTGATCGGGAAATATTTCGGAAAACAATATAATATAAAGCATTATAGCTGGATACTGGGGCAGGACGCGCGGAGGGGGAATCGGTATATAAAATGGATAAGGCCTGGTGCTGAAAATTTAGTTGCGATGTCGGGGTTCCTTGCAGAGGAGTTTTATAAAAATTACGGGATCAAACCCGGCCATATTATCCCGAACGGGATCGATGTATCCGCTTATCCTGTTCACTACCCTGAACGGGATATTGATATACTGGGAGCAGGGTCGTTGATCATGCTTAAACAATATGATGTATTCATTCAGATCATTAAGGAATTATCGTATCAGATCCCTGCTGTTAAAAGTGTCATTTGCGGGAAAGGGCCCGAAGAAAATAATCTTCAATCGCTTATTCGCAAACTGAGCCTCCAAAATAATATTTTATTGGCGGGAGAAAAACCTCATGGGGAAGTATTGCAATGGATGTGCCGCGCCAGGGTGTTTCTCCATACCTCGACTTATGAAGGGTTTAGTACTGTTTGTCTCGAAGCTTTATATGCAGGCGCCCAGGTGATCAGCTTTTGGGACCCCATGGTCGGATGGATAAAAAACTGGCATATTGTAAATAATAAGGAAGAGATGTTGGCCCTCGCGTTGAAAATATTACAGGATCCAAATATGGTTTATGAGCCGGTGCTACCTTATTCAATGGATAATAGCGCAAAAAAAGTGATGAAATTATTCAACCGCTAACGACACCGTTTTCGGAGTGTTTAATTTGATTCATAAGGGTTACGGCCTTTTCAAAAATCATTTCGGGTGTGTATCTGCTCAGGCAATGGGTATCGCCATATTTACAGAACTTCAACATACAAGCGCCGCATTCGAGATCCGATGAATCCATAAACAAGGTAAAATCACCCAATGGTCTTGCCTTTTCGCTTTGGGTGGAGCCGAATAAAGCCAGGGTAGGAATGCCGGAAACCCACGCCATATGCATTAGCCCGGAGTCTTCGGATAAAACAAATTTTACTTGTTGGATAATCGAAAAGGCCTGTCCAGGAGTGGTTTTATCAACAAGGTTAACCAGGTTATTTCCCAACTGTTCCTGCAGGTAAGTGGATTTGGCCTCGATGAAGCTTGTTCCCATCACAAGGAACTGTGCTTCGGGAAAGCGCTGTAACCATAGTCGTGCAAATTGTACATAGTTAGGCATACTCCAGTTACGGGTTTCAAAGGCGCCGGCCGGATTTAACAGGATAAGATCAGCATTACTCCTCCCTCCATTTTTTCGTAACAGGTCTATGCCTTCCTGCTCATTGATCAATTTGAAATCAGAGGCTGCAAAACATTTTCCCAATCCTGCCGCTTCAATGGTAAGACGGGTGCGTTCACCGGCTGCGACAGGAGAATAACGGTCAAACAATGACCAGGCTTTTGGCATGATAATTTTCCTGACCGACCGGCTGATGATACTATTTTGCAAATCGATCACCACCTCGTACCTCCGCGCCAGGAGCTTTGGAAGGAGGCAAAAGGTATGGAACAGTTGCTTTTTCAAGTCCCGGCCGCCGCCAATCGAATAAACATTGTCAAATAAATTCAAACTCTTCGGGATCGCCTCTACTTCTTCGCGGGTAAGCAGGTCCAGCCTGGTGTTTGCGGGTAAAGCATTTCTAAGCTGTTGCAGATAAGGCAAGGTTATTACCAGGTCGCCCATAGCCTGCAGGCGGATAGCCAGTACCCTGCGGGGGGGCCGCTTTTTCCTCCATTGTTTTGATAGAATATCCATCCTGTTCTGTTTTTAAATGAATCCCATTTTGCAGGCAACTTCCCGCATTCTCGATCCGTTCAATACGGGTGAGGGAATTTTACGCCAAATTACTATTTTTACAGACCCTTATCTTCCGGTATGTCGGTAAAAGAAATAAAAAATATCTCCTACTATAATGAAATAGCGAACGAATACGACGCTATTATGGAAAAGGAACGTTCTAACGAGGTCGTTAGGCGGGAAGTTGCCGATAAATTTCTGAATACGGTTGCGCCTGGTCGCGTGCTTGATTTTGGCGGGGGAACGGGAGGGGATCTGGGGTGGCTGACGAATAATTATTACCATGTACTTTTTTGCGAACCTTCAATCCGGATGAAGCAGTTGGCGATCATCAGGCATAACAAGAAGATCCTTCCCTGTCATGTGGAATTCCTTTCCGGTGCGGCCGTCGATTTCACCAGTTGGAACGAGAACCTGCCCTTTTACCCTCCGGCCGATGGCATCCTCGCCAATTTTGCTGTCATCAATTGCATAGAGGATATCGCCTTATTATTCAGGAATCTGGCCCTGGTGATACGACCCGGCGGGGGCCTGATCGCCCTGGTGCTGCGACCAAAGCTGTGGCATACGGTAAGGTCATTGGCCGGTCTTGCGCCCGATGCCCTGGAGATCCGGTATAAAGAGCATGCACAGACAGTCTTTGTACATACCATTGGGGCCATACGAAAGGCCTCCCAGGCTTATTTTTCTTTTTCCAGCCGGAAATCCCTTCGCGGAACTGTATTTTCATTAATACATCTAACCCGCAAATGAAAGGACTCTTCAGAAAATTGGTATTTGGCGAGACGGTGATCAGGGAATATGCCACCGTAAAAGTCGGGGATAAGATTCAGGAGCAGGTCTATTTGCAGGGAGCAGACGGCGGCCCCGTATTGGATGTCTCGGCTTTTCATTGGATATTTTGTCTTGATCCGCTCGTTTTTGGGGTCTGGATGGAAAAAGGTGCAATGGGCGGCATCGATGGATCGGCATCCTGTAAATTGATCTTCAGGAATAAGCCCCTGCGATCCGGTGAAAGCCCCGAAAAGGGTGCGTTGGCCGTGGCGCAATTGGATCCCGTGGACAAAATAGAGGAATCGAAGGGTTTTCTTTTCCTGTTAAGGCTACGATCATGCCAGGTTTATCATATCCCTTCTTTTAAGACCAGGCTGCTTTATTCAAAATATTATAAAAAGCCCGGGCTGTCCTATGATAAGTTAATATCTTTTGCCACAGCGTATAGCTATCCCCGAAGGGTAAGGGTCGTGTCTTTCCGGGGGGAGGATTATTACAATATTTTTCCAATGGATCTGGTGGGAGATATTTCCCAGGCCGGTAGGTATGCATTTGGATTGCGGCATACCAACCTGGCGCTTTCACGGATCATCGAGGCAAAAAAAATAGCGGTGTCGGAGGTTTCTTTTGCAAAAAAGGAAATGATCTATCAATTGGGGAGCCATCATGGCACCAATCCTCCTCCCATCGACAAACTGCCGTTCGGGGTGGTGACCAGCCCTGAGTTCGGATTTTGGATCCCCGATTGGGCGGACAGTTGCAAGGAGATCCGAATCCTGAAAACAATCGACCTGGGCAGCCATATGCTCCTGTGGGGAGAGCCTGTGGTAGAAGCTGTGCTGGGCCCTGCCTCGGAGCATTTATATCATATTCATTTTCTGCTGTATCTGCACCAGAAGCGGAATGGCAGCGCTTATCCGCTGGTCTGAAACACCATCGTTATGAAAAATGGACTTGTACTTTGCTGTTATTTTATTCTTATTTTCCTCACCGGTCGAATTTCAAATAAGAGGCCTGAGTATAATTGGGATATGTTAGCATATATGGCAGTCGTGTTGGGATACGATAATAGTGATTCCAATTTCGTACATAACTCTGTATACAAAATTGCCAAAGACCAATTGCCTGCTGAAACGTACAACCAGTTAATCGATGGCGGGCTTGAATACAGGAAAAACATGGCTCAAAATTCCAGTGAATTCTATCAACAAATGCCGTTTTACGCAGTCAAACCCTTGTATACGCGACTTATATATTTTATGTATAAGGCAGGGGTTCCTCTAATTGCAGCAACGGTTGTCCCATCTTTTATTGGCTACTTCCTTATAGCATTCTTATTGATCATTTGGATAAAAAAGTATTTACAACTAACTCTTGCATTTGCAGTTAGTATGCTCATAATGCTTTCCGCACCTATGTGGGATATTGCAAGATTGTCAACTCCGGACAGCTTGTCAGCCTTCTTGTTGTTCGGTGCTTTGTATTTTATGATTGAAAGGAGGTCATTATTCCTCACTTTTTCGTTTTTGTTATTATCGATCTTTGCAAGAATAGACAATGTTATTCCTTCCATTTTAATTGTATCCTTAATTGCATTCTCAAATAAGTGGGAACACAAGATATCCAAACAGAAATATCTGGTGATGCTTATGTTCATTTTGCTCAGTTACCTTTCCATTACTCTTGGCACCCGTAAATATGGTTGGGATATATTGTATTATCCTACATTTTCCAAATCATTGAATTTGAATTACACCTATCATGCTAAATTTCATTTTCAAAACTACCTTGCATTGTCTATGTCTCACATAATGACTGGATTATTCTATACTTACCTCCTTTTGTTCATGGCCCTGGCGTTAATGGTATTTATATCACGATCTCCTTTTAACTTTCGTAACCTTAGTTTCGATCAACTTCTTGTAGGAGTTATTATTTCAACTATTATCATTAGGTTCATCCTGCAGCCAGTCATCGCAGATCGATTATACATTGCTTATTACTTGTGTATTTTGATTTTGCTGATAAGAAAACTCTGTGGGACTTTGGGACCCTCAGAAGGATTAATTAGTCCAGTCAAATAGAGAAGCAGAATGGCGGCGCTTATCCGCTGGTTTGAAATGGAAAGGAAGCGGCGGGATAAAATTCCGTGATCTTTTTTACGAGGCGAGGCAGGTCGCCCTGTACATATTTGCGCCTTCCCTTAACAACGACGGGCTGATAGTTCCCCGTTTCCATGCCTGCGGATGACAGGGAGTCGTGGAGTGAGGCGTCGAATAACCTGATCTGCCCGTGATGTATGACCAATAGGAATTCTTCCGGATCGATGGAATAGAAGGCATCCAGGCCGATCTTGTCCGGCGCCTTGGGCGCCTTCGGTCCCGGCATGTCGATGCGCAGCCCCGCGATCACCAGGTCGGCATATTGACCGGGAATAATCCTGCCAGTGTTTGGAAGTCCCCAGATCCTTGCAGGGGTGGTTGTCAACGAATCGAATAATTCTTTATCCGTCAGGTGCCCCACCTGCCGGGCCAACCGGATATGATCCCAGATATTCCATCCGGCAGTCAGGGTAGAATCGGTTCCGAATAGGATCGGGAGTTCTTTTTTCAGCCGGTCGATCCGCGCTGTCCTGTCCAGCAAAAAAAAATTCGAGACGGGGCACCAGACCAGGGCGGTAAAACCCTTTGCCTGCCTTTCGTTCATGGCTACCCCATGTATCCCGATAAGAGACTTCTTAAAGAGGTTCCATTTGATCAGCCTGTCGATCTCGCGGCCGGCGGCTGCATCCGTTCCCTCTCCCACATGAATGACAATGGGTTTGGCGGAATTGGGAAAATTGACCTTTCTTTTCCAATTCTTTTCGAAGGCTACGGAGTGAAGGGAATAGGCGTTCTGCAATACGCTGATCAATGCGCCTGCATCATCGATGACCAGGCTTTCCCCGTGATTGACGACGGTTGTGACCCCACTAAGCAGGTTCTTATAGAGTCCCCATTGGGTCCGCAGGGCCAGCGGGATCTTCAATACCGCGCTGATCTCGGCTTCATTCTGGATATGGATATCCTTACCCCAGGCGCGGTAATTCGTGTATCCCCCTTTACCCAGTGGCGGAAAGAGGTTGAAATCAAGGTGGTCATGG
>Ga0206895_1188_pt1 | contig 16068 bp, 14 predicted proteins | sample Alteio_BWOrgHeat_51_FD_152967 | JGI IMG/M metagenome (GOLD analysis project Ga0206895, IMG submission 152967) | Enriched cells from forest soil in Barre Woods Harvard Forest LTER site, Petersham, Massachusetts, United States -... | ecosystem: Environmental > Terrestrial > Soil > Temperate forest >...
GAAAAAATCAAAGATTCCCGTTAAAAAATCCCGCACTCTGAAGAGTTTGGCACAAAGCTTAAAGCGCTAGTCCCGTATTTATATAATTGAAAAGTGTTCGAACTTGCGAGAGCATCAACACATGCTTTCCTATTTATCTGGAGTGATCAAAGAACGTCAGAATGGTGAAATGATTCTCGCTGTCGGAAGTGAAGATCACGGGTGGGTTGGTTATCAGGTTCGCACGCCGGAACACCCGCGCTATGAAACGTTGATCACCGGTGAAAAAGCAGAAGTCTATATTTATTCCCATATTCGTGAAGATGCATTTGATCTTTATGGATTTCTCAATGCAGGAGAGAAAAATTTATTTACCACTCTTTTGTCTGTTTCAGGTGTCGGTCCAAAACTTGGACTTGGGCTATTGTCTCACACCGATGCGCCCACGTTAATGGACATGATTTTGAGTGAAGATAAAGCGGGACTCACGAATATCTCAGGTGTAGGGAAAAAAACCGCTGAGCGCATTGTTCTTGAGCTGAAAGACGTGATTCAGAAAAAACGCGATCAAGGGATTTTTGGCAAGGCTGTGACGAACGCAAGGAATCCACTGGGCGTCTCACGAGCATTTACTCCGAACGCGCTCTTTATTGAGGCCTATCTTGCTTTGCAAGGATTAGGATTCAAAGAAGTACAGGCCAAGCAGATGGTGGAGTTGGCACTGAAGAAAAATGTTGAGCTGGCTCAAGCCGGCGCAAAGGTTGAAGACATCATTAAACAAGCACTTCAAGCAACTTGATGGGGGATTCCATGGAAGAAAGACTTATTTCCCGCGAAACAATCACGAACGAACGAAGTGAGATTCAAGTGGAGCAAACGCTCCGCCCACAGCAGCTCGATGAATACATTGGGCAAGAATCGGTTCGCGAAAAAATTTCCTTATTTATCGAAGCCGCAAAACAACGAGGCGATGCTCTGGATCACGTGCTGCTAGCGGGTCCTCCGGGTTTGGGAAAAACCACACTCGCTCAAATTATTGCCCGTGAGATGGGCACACAAATTCACATCGTGACTGGTCCGACCGTCGAAAAGAAGGGTGATCTTGCGGCCGTCCTTACGAATCTTCAGCCGGGAGATATTTTATTCATTGATGAGATTCACCGCCTACATATGGCGATTGAAGAAGTGCTTTATGGAGCGATGGAAGATTTTAAATTGGATCTGATCATTGGCCAAGGTCCTTCCGCTCGTACGATCCGAATTGATCTTCCAAGATTTACCCTAGTAGGTGCGACCACACGAACGGGATTATTATCGAGTCCTTTGCGCGGTCGTTTTGGAGTGGAAATGCGTCTCGATTTTTATTCGCATGAAGAGCTCGCAAAAATTGTAATGCGTTCAGCAGCGCTCTTGAATGTAGAAATTCAAAAAGCCGGAGCAGTGGAAATTGCGAGACGCGCTCGGGGAACACCTCGAATCGCAAATCGACTGATCAGACGAGTGAGAGATTTTGCCCAAGTAAAATTCAAGTCCATTAAGGGTTTTGAGATTGATACGAAAACCGTTGATGAAGCGCTCCGGTTGTTTGAAGTGGATGAGCGTGGTTTGGATTCAATGGATCGAAAATTACTCACCTCCATGATCGAGAAGTTTGATGGCGGTCCTGTAGGAATCGAAACCTTGTCGAGCATGCTCTCCGAGGAGCGGGACACGATTGAAGAGGTATACGAGCCATTCCTGGTTCAGGAGGGCTTTATTCAGCGTACGCCGAGAGGGCGTGTGGCAACTGCTTTGGCATTTTCACACCTAGGTTTTCCAATGAAAACCATTTACTAAAACTGTGCACTAATGTACACAGTGCCTGTGCACAGGCGTTTACAGTTTTTGAAGAATTTCTGTAACGTCAAAAACACAACAAAAATAGACACGTAACACATTGATATTGCATCTATTTTATTATTTATTCATACATGCGTTATGGCATACGTGTTGCTCTGTATTAGGGTAGTTGAGGGACTAACACATGGAAGAAAATTCAGTTTATCAAAAGACGGTTCGCAGGGATGTGACGATCGAAGGCGTCGGTCTCCATTCTGGCAAGCCAGCCAAAGTAACGATTAAGCCGGCTCTTCCAAATGCAGGAATTATTTTTGTCCGCACCGACCTCGATAAACCGATCACGATTCCCGCTTCCTACGAATTTGTAACTCAAACTAAATTGGCGACGACGATCGGTCGCGAACAAGCAAAAATTTCAACTGTTGAACATCTTCTTTGTGCCTTGAAGCTCATGCAAGTAGACAACGCCATGATTGAAGTTTCCGGCCCTGAAGTTCCAATTATGGACGGCTCTGCTGCTCCATTTTGTAAAGCAATTGCCGTGGTGGGCACACGTGAAGAAACAACTGCACTCAGAAAAGTTGCAATTCTTCGCAAACGGATTGAAGTTCGCAAGGGCGACAAGGTCGCGCTCATTGAGCCATCTACTCGTTTTCATATCAATGCTCGTATTGAATGGAATCATCCAGCGATCGGCGTTCAATCCTTCTCTTATACTGTTGGTGAGACAGACCACAGGGAGATTTCTAGGGCACGCACTTTCGGCTTCATGAAGGACGTGGAAGCGTTGAAAAAAATGGGTCTCGCACTTGGCGGCTCGTTTGATAATGCGGTAGTGATGGATGAAGAAAAGGTATTGAATCTTGAAGGTCTTCGCTATGCGGACGAATTCGTTCGCCATAAAGTTCTAGACGCGATCGGAGATTTCGCTCTTTCTCCGGTTCAAGTTCTCGGGGATGTGACCTTGGTTAAAGCGGGCCATGAAATGCATTCGGAACTCATCCACGCGATCTTCTCTAATCCGGATAACTTTGAAGTGGTTACGGTGGAAGACGCGATTCTCGAAGAAGAAAATCTCGGTGTTTTGGAAACGAATTGGGCCGCAGTTCTTCAAAGAACTTACTGATCGCCAATTTATTGGCTACCTGAATTTTTCAATATTCCCCAATTTTAACCGTATTTACCCCTAATTTCAATCAACACAGTAATGTTTTTGACTGCCGTTTTCTTCTTAGGAAGATCTTATTTTATCAACTATAATATTTAATATACCGAAAGGTAATTAATATAAGGAGACCTTGAATGAGTAAGAAAAAAGGCAAATTTGATCTCACAAAACTGGTACACGATGGATACGTAAAGGACGGCGAAGTGTTCGCGTTCGTGAGCGATCCTAGTAAACAGTTTACAGTGCAGAAACAACCGAATCACGAGTACAAGATCAAGACATCAGAAGGAACAACAACGGTGCATGCATTCGCTCAAACTTGTTTAGGACAAGAGCCGCCGAATCATGCTTCGTATTGGTTCAAAAACGTGAACGGCAAGACCCTCTACGAGATCTGGCAGGCAGACGTAGAATCTGACGAGTACGCGGCATAAGTCGTCGTAAAAATAAAAAGCTAACAGCCTCGTCTCTTGTTGAGACGGGGCTTTTTTTATTATGTTCCAGCTAGAATTACTGTAAAATTATGTTGAATGAAAAAACACCATCAAGCCGAACTTTCCCCCGAGTTAAAAAAAGTAGTGAAGTGGTCTGTGGCTATTTTAGGCAATGTGATTGAAGAGGAACTCGGGAAAAGCTCCTATGATCGAATTGAAAAGGTTCGTCAACGAATGGCTGCGCTCAGAGGAGCGAAAGCGGGAGTCATTTCCCGTGAATTAAATAAGACATTTTTAGAACTTAAAAAATTAAATAAAAATGAACGTATGGGTTTTGCCCGCGCTTATACCCTCATGCTCGAATTGATGAATGGCTGCGAGAATGCGTACCGTACCTATCGGTTGAAACAGCGAAAAAGAAATGAAAATATTAAGGGAGCCGAGGCAATTTTTTATGTGCTCACCGCTCATCCTACGGAAGCACGATCCCCTCAAAACATCGGCATCTTTCATGAAATTCAGAAAGAACTGACCCAGGTGTATGAACGAGGATTCGAGGGAGCGCGCGAACGGCTCGGGGCGCTTTTGGAAATTGCATGGAAAGTGGAAATCGTGCGCATGAGAAAACCGCGTGTGCAAGATGAAGCGGAACATATTTATTCCATCCTTTTACGTGAAGCGAATTTATCTGTACTCTTGGATATGGGGCGCTCCAATGTGCCAGTCTATGTTCGGAGTTGGGTAGGCGGTGATAAAGATGGACATCCCGGTGTAGACGAAGAGACTTTGGGCGACAGTCTACAGCTCTCTCGCGAGCTTCTGTATGAATATGCCAAGAAACAAATTCAGGAGCTGAGAAGACTGACAGAGTCTTTCCATTCTTCCAAGTTTGATCGTCAGTGCTCGGAAGTCCTCCACTTGTTAACTGCAGCAAAAAAACTCGAGGTAGGTGACGCAAAAAAAATCCGCGTACTTCATCAAAAAATGACGAAAATATGCACTTTTTATCATGATGAGCTTGGAAAAAATGCACCAAAGCCATTGGCAAGACTCGAGCAATTATTTAAAATTTTCCCGGGTTTGGTCGTCCCTCTGGAGTTAAGAGAAGATTCTTCTATGTTGATGTCGGATCCGACTGGAGACACACTCGCGATTGGCCGAATGTTGAAGCGACTGGGTGAATATTCAAAAGGCGAAGACCCATGTTGGTATGCGCGTGGAATGATCATTAGCATGGCTCAATCAGTAGAGCACATTCGTGTAACGGCTAAAATGATTCTCAGACATGTGGGGAACTCTAAAATTCCGGTGGTACCACTTTTTGAGCAGAAACAAGCATTAGACTCAGGCGCAGCGATTATCACCGAATTACTCAAAGATAAAAAGGTGAAAAAAATCGTAAAGGAACAATGGAATAACAAAGTGGAAGTGATGGTGGGTTATTCTGATTCTGCAAAAGAATCCGGGGTGATCGCCAGTCGATTAGCGGTAGTGGATGCGATCATTGCAATTGATCACGCATGCAGAAAAGCCAGTGTGATTCCGGTGTTTTTTCATGGCTCTGGAGGAAGTATCGATCGTGGTGGCGGCGCCATTCGTGATCAAATGGCGGGCTGGCCAAAAAGTGCACTGAACATTTACAAAGCAACGGTTCAAGGTGAAATGGTAGAACGAACATTTGCGAGCCCTGAGATTTTAGAAAGTCAACTGACGCAGATCAGTGAAAATACGAGTCCGGATCATCGTGAAAAATACAAAACCACAAAAAACCCAACACTTGAAAAATTCGCTTCAATGGTAAAAGAGTATTACCAGAAAAAAATTACTTCATCCTTGTTTTTAAAAATGGTGGAACTGGCAACACCCTATAGTTTCTTGAGTGCGCTTAAGATCGGTTCTCGCCCTATAAAAAGAGGTGGAACTCTATCGGTAGCCGGACTCAGAGCCATTCCTTGGGTTTTGTGTTGGACACAAACTCGAGTGCTTTTTCCAACCTGGTGGGGGACTGGTACTGCTTGGAGTGAAATGAACAAGAGTGAAAAAACGGCGCTAAAGAAGGCATTTTCAACCCACCCCGTATTTCGATCTTATATCCATGCACTTGGGTTCACGTTGGCAAAGATTGAGTTGCCTATTTTTGAGTTCTATTTGCAGCAGTCGCCGCTCGCGGAAAAAGAAAAAAAATATTTTATACAATCTTTTCGCAGTGAGTTGGCGGCCACGATAAAATTCTTTAACGCCATCACGAGATCCAATGATCCGCTTTGGTACCGACCATGGTTGGGTGAGAGTATTGAACTGCGTGCATCGATGATCCATCCATTGAACTTACTTGAAATTTTATCTCATCAAGACCAGGATCTTCCATTGCTTCGGATATCAGTGACCGGCATTGCCAGCGGCATGCTTACCACCGGTTAAATTAGAAAAATGCCTAAAAACTAGTGCGAAGATGTTATTTTCGTGAGAAATTTTCCTCATGATTAACTCTACTTCGAATACAAAATTTCGTTCTGAAAAAGATTCCTTTGGACCCATCGATGTTCCTGCAGATCGTCTCTGGGGTGCGCAAACACAAAGATCTTTGCACCACTTTCACATTTCTACCGAACACATGCCCACGGAGTTGATTCATGCATTGGTGCTCGCAAAAAAAGCGGCAGCGAAAATTAATGCCCAGTCAGGTCTTCCAGAAGATAAAGCAAAAGCAATCATTGCCGCAGCCGATGAAGTGCTGGCTGGAAAACACGACCAGGAATTTCCTCTCTATGTTTGGCAGACTGGAAGCGGCACGCAGACGAACATGAACGTGAATGAAGTTCTTGCCAACCGCGCGAGCGAAATCATGGGCGGTGAGCGTGGAGAGTCCCGCAAGGTTCATCCAAACGATGATGTGAATAAAGGCCAAAGCTCAAACGACGTATTCCCCACTGCAATGAGCATTGCGGCTGCGACTGCCATCAGCTTGCGAGTTCTTCCCAGTATTAAGCAACTTCGGGATGCGCTTGATGTAAAAGCAAAAAGTTTTAAGGGGATTGTGAAAATCGGACGAACCCATCTCATGGATGCAACTCCGCTCACATTAGAACAAGAGTTCTCTGGCTACGTGGCTCAACTCAATCATTCAATCAAGCACTTAGAAATGAGTCTTTCTCATCTTTACGAATTGGCCTTGGGTGGAACAGCGGTAGGAACGGGACTAAACTCAACGACAGCCTATGCCGAAAGTGTGGCGAAAGAAATCGCGGCACTGACTAAGCTTCCATTTGTAACTGCGCCTAATAAATTTGAGGCATTGGCAGCTAACGATGCGATTGTTCACGCGCATGGTGCTTTGAAAGGTTTGGCGGCCTCACTCTTTAAAATCGCAAACGATGTTCGTTGGTTAGGTTCCGGTCCTCGTTGTGGAATTGGTGAATTGTCGCTTCCGGAGAATGAACCAGGTTCTTCCATTATGCCTGGTAAGGTAAATCCAACTCAGTGTGAGGCGATGACGATGTTATGCGCCCAAGTAATGGGAAATGATGTTGCAATTAATATTGGCGGAGCATCTGGAAATTTTGAGTTGAACGTGTATAAGCCACTCATCATCAATAATTTTTTACAGTCAGTGAGATTGCTCACAGATGGACCTAGAAGCTTCAGAGAATTTTGTATTGAAGGACTGGTGGCCAACAAAACGCAGATTCAAAAACATCTGGAAGAATCTCTAATGTTAGTGACGGCACTCAATCCCCACATTGGATATGACAACGCAGCCAAGATTGCCAAAAAAGCACATCATGAAGGAAAAACATTAAAACAGTCTGCAATTGAGCTAAATTTAGTGAAGTCGGAAGACTTCGACAAATGGGTTCGTCCGGAAGACATGATTGGGCCGAAGTAATCACGTGTCCAAACTTATTCTTATTCCAACCCCTTTAGACGAATCATTGCCGCTGGAGCAAGTGGCGTATGGATTGCTACTTCAAGACTGCTTGAAGAGTGATGTTTTAATTCTAGTTGAGGAACACAAGGTTGGTCGACAACGCTGGTTGAAGTGGGGACTCCCACGTGAAGCAATTGATCGCTTTTTTCTTTTTAATGAACACACACAGGAAGACTCGCGCGAGCAAATTGTTTCACAAATCCTAAAAGGTAAAACCGTATACCTCATGAGCGATGGAGGACTCCCGGCGTTTTGTGATCCAGGACAAAAGTTAGTGCGTGCATGCCACGAGAAAAAAATTACCGTGACGAGCACACCTTTTCCCAACTCAATTTCTTTAGCATTGGCGCTCAGCGGACTCGAACACAACAAATTCAACTTTGCCGGATTTTTATCCACAGATCCTAGCCAAAGAAAAAAAGAACTCGATCAACTAGCCTCTAGGAATGAAACCAGCATTGTGATGGACACACCTTATCGTTTGAAAGCGTTGCTGACGGATATTGCGGCTTCTCGTCTCAAGGGACGAGCATTTTTTCTAGCCACTAATTTAAATTCTTCAAACGAAAAGAATGTCTTTGGTTCACTAACAGAAATCACGCGTGCGTCAGAATCTATTCATAAACCTGAATTTGTTCTCGTGATTTCGGGAATATGAGCAAGCCTAATAATCTCCGTATTTATTTTCAAGACGAGCATTTTGTGGTGATTGAAAAACCAGCCGGGTTTCAGGTTCACACGCCCGTTGATTACGCACGCGAAGGTAAGGTAGTTCGAAAAAATAATGTTTCTATTTTACTTCGAAAACAATTGGAACAGGAAATTTTCACTGTTCATCGCTTGGATCGCGCCACGAGCGGAGTGATGATGTTTTCCCTCTCTTCAGAATTTGCCAAAGCCCTGCAAGAGAAATTTCAGGCGCACGAGGTGAATAAAACATATGTGTGTTTGGTTCGGGGTTGGACGGATGATTTTGGGACGATCAATCAAGCTCTTTCAAAAAAATTGGATGGAGGCGCCATGGTGGATGCAAAAACGGAGTACGAGACCATTCATCGATTTGAATTACCACATGCGATCGGAAAATATGAAAAAGTGAGGTACTCGTTAGTATGTGTTAATCCCAGTACGGGAAGAATTCATCAAATTCGCCGCCATTTTCGTCACATTTCTCATCCTCTAGTGGGCGATACTGTTCATGGAGATGCAAAGCACAATCGTTTGTGGAGAGAGCTTTTGAGAGGACCGGGTGGAGAGATTAATTACCTTTTCTTGAAGGCATATTCTTTGAGGCTCATTCATCCGATCAGCAAAGAAAAACTGATTTTTAAAACAAGATGGAATCGCACCTGGCTTCGGATGTTCGAAATCCTCGGGTTTTGTCCTTTAGTGCAGCTATAGCTTTACCATCATCGTGATCCCATCACGAAGTGGCAACATTACTTTTTCTACACGCGAATCGCTCGCAATTTTTTGATTGAAGTTGTGGATGTAGTGATCTGACTCATCCACAGGATTCAAAACGTTCCCAGACCAAAGCACATTATCTACTAAAATCGCCCCGCCTTTGCGAACGAGCTTCAAACAAGCTTCGTAATAAGTTTCATATCCGGATTTATCCGCATCGATAAAAGCAAGATCGTAAAGAGGTCGAATCCCGCCCGCTATTTCGGTTTCGAGTTTTCTAAGTGTTTCTCTCGCATCTCCAAGAATGAGCTCAATTTTATCGCCATGAATGCTTTTTTTCCAAAACTCCTTGGCGATCGCCGTCGCCTTGGGATCGCGATCTAAGGTGGTAACTCGCCCACCTTTCGGAAGTGCTTCTGCCATGGCAAGAGCGCTGTATCCGGTAAAAGTTCCGAATTCGAGTGCATTTTTTGCATTCATGAGTTGAACAAGAATGGCCAGGAGCTTTCCTTCAAGATGTCCCACTTGCATGTGCGCAACCTGTGGAGCGTGAGCTTGAGTCGCGGGGATCAATGCCAATAATTCGTTACTGGGGGCGGAGCTATGATCTTTGCAGTATTCATGAATAGGTATTGGGGTAATGGTGAGTTCAATCATTTGTCTTTCTCCCGGTAAATTTTCGCACCTAGCTTCGATAGTTTTTGTTCGATTTGCTCATACCCTCGATCCAGATGGTACACACGTTTAATGAAGGTCTCACCCTTGGCGGCAAGACCAGCAATAATCAGGCATGCACTTGCCCGAAGATCGGTAGCCATCACGGTTGCGCCCGTCAAACTCACGGGACCGGTAACGACGGCTTCATTTCCTTTGATTTTGATTTTTGCACCGAGGCGAATGAGTTCGGGTACGTGCATAAATCGATTTTCAAAAATAGTTTCCGAAATTTTCGACTCACCTTTTGCTTGAGTGAGGAGAGCCATGAACTGGGCTTGCATATCGGTAGGAAAACCCGGAAATGGCTCAGTGGTGATCGTGAGAGGAGAAAGTTCTTTCATGTATTCAGCGGTAATGCTATTCGACGTACTTGAAATTTTAGCGCCGGCAAGACTGAGAAAATCTAGGGCAGATTGCATGAATTCTGCCGAAATTCCTTCAACGGTGACTTTTCCTTTCGTCATGAGTCCTGCACACAAAAACGTTGCCGCTTCGATCCGATCGGGAGCCACGCTGTGAATCATGCCCTTCATTGACGATACACCTTCGACCAGAATCGTTTCACTTCCTTCACCCGAAATTTTTGCACCCATAGATCGGAGTGCGACGACGAGATCCACGATTTCCGGCTCCCTAGCGACGTTGTGAATTTCCGATTTACCTTTAGCAAGAACACAGGCCATCAGAGTATTCTCGGTTGCGCCAACGCTCGGAAACGGAAAGGTGATTTTTGTTCCAACTAGACCATTGGGCGCATGTCCTTCAATGTAACCATTTTCAATGACGAAGGTAGCACCTAATTTTTCCAGTGCCATGAGATGAATGTCGACAGGTCGGGCACCGATCGCACATCCGCCGGGCAGACTTACTTTTGCAATTCCCTTGCGAGCGAGGAGTGGGCCCAACACCAAAACGGAAGCCCTCATGGTGCTGACGAGGGCGTAAGGAGCTTCGTGTGCATTGAGCGATGAGCCATCGATTTCCATTGTATGGTTTTCGAGTTTAAATAAAGTGCCCAGCCCTAATGAATCTAAAACTTTGAGTGTGGTGTTGATGTCGGCAAGGAGGGGGATATTTTGAATGACCGATTTCTGTTCGCTTAAGATCGCCGCAAAAAGAATCGGAAGGGCCGCATTTTTTGCGCCACTGATTTCAACTGAGCCAGATAGGGTGTTGCCACCGACAATTCGTAAACGATCCATTCAGGAAGCATAATTCAGGAAAGGTCGAAGAGCATTCTAAATCTACAAATTAAAACCCAATAGTTACAATGTGTTAATATCTGTTACAAGATGTAACCATGTTGTTACAAAACAATTGACGCAATGCATGTTTTTATATATTATGCGTTCCATGAATCACGGAAGTGCAACCACGACTGCTCAAGCGAAATCACTGAATGTGTTTGATTACACCAGTGCGCGCCAGTTCATGCTGGATAGTCTTGCTGAAAAGCAAAGACGTAATCCAGGGTATTCGCTTCGTCAGTGGTGCAATAAAATGGGACTACAATCTCATACCTTGCTGACTCTTCTTCTACAGGGAAAGCGACCACTCCGGATTAAACACGCCCAATTTCTTTCTAAGGGCCTCGACCTCAACTCTCAAGAAAATTTATACTTCCAAGCGCTCATTCAATTGGAGAATGCGGAGACGCTTGAAGAAAAGAATCTCTGTCGTTTGTGGCTATCCGATCTTCATCCCGGCGGAAATTTTACCACTCGTGAACTCGACGAATTCTCGGCAATTTCTGATTGGGTACACATGACGATTCTGTCCATGAGTAGACTCAAGGGTTTTACGGGTGCCGAAGAGGAAATTAGAAAAAAACTCGGCAAAAAAATTTCGATTCATGAAGTTCGCATGGCTGTAAATCGTTTACTTGATCTAGGTCTTTTAGAAAAGAAAGACGGAACATTGGTTCCCACTTATCACCGTGTCGTAACAAAGGATGATGTCGCCAACAGCGGTGCTCGCGAATACCATCGTCAGGTAATCGATCTTGCAAAGAATGCAATCGAAGAGCAGGACGTGAGCGAGCGGGAGTTGCAGTCGTTCGCGATCGCAGTGCCGAACGAAAAAATCGATCTTGCCAAACAAATGATTCGAAAATTTAGAACTCAATTCGCCGAAGCCATTGGAGCAAGTATTGGAACAGGCGACGAAGTCTATCAAATGAACATGCAATTTTTCCGGCTTACGGAGAGCCCTGTTGAGAAATTAGTCTCAACCGAGGACGAAGGCGCCGCGTTTACCCACGGATCTAAAAAGATTCATAAAAAGGAAATCGGAAATGTATAACTCAAAATCAAAATTAATGTTGATGGTCGGAACGCTCGCATTCATGTATTCGTTCCAAGCTATTGCTCAAAGTGGAGATAACGGAGCTGGGAACGGCGGTAGCGGGATGATTTGTTTTAATAACCCTGCGACTAAGAAAAAAGTGCAAAAAACGCTGATCGAGAATCTCAAACAGCCGATTTCGGATGATCCGTTCACGAAAGATGTTTTAGACGATATTTCAAGTGTTGAAGTTCTGGATCTTTACCGCGCAGAAATGCCGAATTTGGCGGGCAATGATTATCATCCGATTCAGGCTCTACCAGGTGAAAAAGAAAATGAAATCGTCGCCGATCGACAAAAAGAATTACTAAAAAAAGACTCCATATTCGCAGCCATGATGGAAAAAACAGCGACGAATACGCTCCCCTACTCGGTGTTTCATCTCGCTGATGGTGGAGTGGTGCAGATCAATGACACTGATTCGGATATTATTCCAAACAGCAATTGTTTGCTCGCTCAAATTGCAGTACAAAAATATATTTCCAATAGTCGGGAAAAATCCGTGGATATTGATGAACGTTTGTGGAAAAAACTGAATTCCGTGAACAAAGCGGCACTTCTTGAACACGAAAGACTTTACTCGATTGCGATCGATCGAAAGCAGAGAAATTCTCGTGCTGTTCAGGACGTCGTAGGAATGTTATTTGACTCAACTTTTGATCAAATGTCTGGATATGATATTGCGACGAAGTTGTTCAGTCTTGGATTTAAGGACTATGGACCTGGAGGGATCTTGCTCGAAAGATATGGATTTTTGGAACATCTCTTGGGCCTCCAAATTGTGGATAAGAATGCTGGTACGCTGATATTGACGACGGACGATCAAAACGTAGTTTTACACGACAAGGAAACCAATGCGCCTGTTATCGCCATTGAATCTCAAGATGTAATTTCGGGTTACGATGTCGGCTATGTCGATGTTTCCTTCGGAAAGAATGCTTCGAGGGCCCTGACCATTCAAGGAACCCAGTTTTTGATCTTCGAATTTTTAATAGTAGATCCAAATCGGAGAGACGAAATCAAAGACGGTGGGCTCTTGATGACACTCGCACACGACGTCATGTTTAAACAGTTTCCTTTAAAGGCTGGAACAGTGACCTTCAGAACTCTTCAATCAAAATACCCGGCCTATTTTGTCGCTGGGTCTAATTTTGTCTATCAAGGAATACCGGTGACGAAAAATTCGACGGTGTATCTGACGGAAGATGGTAAGATCAATTGCTATACAGGTGCTGAGTTTCAATACAAGGGAATTCAAGTGGCGACCGGATCAAATGTAGCAATGAAAGATGGAAATCAGATCGTATTTACTGGCTATCCAGGAGTTACTATCGGAAAAATCCATTGTCCTGTCCTTACGTTTGATGATCAGCCGGGCGGCAAAATTACTTGTAACGATTCAGCGGTGAAGGAAACCTCATTGAATATTACGACCGCCAGCGGAACGATCAATCACCTGATATTTGATCGGAGCCTTCAGATCACCGCGATTGAAAGTGCTAGTAGTTCGGATTATATCAATAATGTTGCTCAAAAACAAAGTAACGGAGCAGTGATTTTAGTCACAGTAAACCTGACTTCAGCTAAGGTTTCAAATAATACAGTAGTGCTGAATGGAGACGTTCAAGGATCTGCAACCGTAAGTACACATGATATTGGAGCGGAATGTGGTGTTCCGGGGTTGAAGCAGTTAACGACGATGAAATTTGCTGAAAATGGTGAACTACTTTCATGTCAGAATGGGGCCTTGTTGTACGGTATTCCACTAAAAGACATGACGATCAAGAATGGACAGCTGGCGAGCGCGGTTTTTGTGAATCCAGGATCCGCACAAACTAAGCTCAGAAAAATTGGTAGAAATTGTAGAAATGACGTTACTTCCGATGAGTATATTGTATTTCCAAATGACAACGAACGTCCTTACTGCCATCTTTAAGAAAACGAATTGAATGAAAAATAAAAAGCGCGAGTGCTCTGCATTCGCGCTTTTTAGCGTTGTGCGATTAATACCCGTGAACGCCCAGTTAAATCCGGCACGAGCGAAACCCGCGTAAAACCTGCATTGAGAAACTCATGTTCAATTGCCGAAGCGCGCTCATGAGGGACCTCAAAAAAAGCGATTCCGTCTGGCTTCAGTATTTTTTTGTGGTGATGCAAAAAATTCTCATAAAAGAAATTTGGATTTTCTTTTTCTCCCTGGTTTGCTGCTCCGAGCATGGGGAAGAGTGCGGTGTGCGGTTCGTGTCGCAACACTTCCGCCTCAATTTCATCATTCACCGAAACATAAGGTGGGTTAGAAACAATCAAATCCATGGGTTTAAAATCTTCAAATACTTCAAAGCCGATGTGGGCATCGCCGGGTTCTAGAATTGAAAATCGATCTTCCCAATTTCCAATGCCTACGATGCGATCCAGATTCTGTCTCGCAAGAGCAATCGCCTGCGGACTCACTTCACTTGCCAAACCAATCGCACTTTTGAATCGAAATAAGAGTTCCGTGGATAAGATCCCGGAGCCGAGACCTAACTCCGCAAAACGAAATGGTGCATTTTTCCAGGTCTTTTTTGCGTGTTCAATCACGAGAGAAATTAAAATTTCAGTTTCTGGACGAGGGATCAGTACGTGAGAATTGACTGAATAATCATGCTCGAAAAAATATTGGTTACCGGTGATGTGCTGAAGTGGGATTCCTTTTACTCTCTCGGAGGCCATCTTCAGTGCATCAACTTCCATTTCCGAAGTGATCGGGTATTTAGCTGCGGATCTCTCGGTAAAAACTTCCGAATATTTTTGAACAGGATATTTTTGTCGAATCACATTGAAGAGAATCAAATTGGCTTCGGCTTCGGGAGATTTTTCGTGTTGATGCTGGGCAAATAAATCGAGAATCTTTTTTTTAAGATTGAGCATAGCCCGCTTGTTTCAGTGCTTCCGCTTGATAGTGGGTTTGAAGGGCATCAAATAGAGGCTCCACGTGTCCTTGCATCACATCGGGAAGAGCGTGCATGGTAAACCCGATGCGGTGGTCGGTGAGACGTCCTTGTGGAAAATTATAGGTACGGATCCGTTCAGAGCGATCTCCGGTACCGACCATTTCGCGACGTGAATCAGAATGTTCTTTGTCCAATTTCGCTTGTTCCGCTTCGAGAATACGAGAACGAAGGATTTTCATCGCTTTATCCTTGTTCTTGAGTTGGGAACGTTCATCCTGGCAATTGACGACCACGCCGGTTGGGATGTGGGTGATTCGCACTGCAGAGTCGGTGGTGTTCACGGATTGTCCGCCGGAACCACCGGAACGAAACACATCGATCTTCAGATCTGCAGGATTGATTTTGAGATCGAATTCTTCGGCTTCAGGCAATACGGCAACCGTGATCGTAGAAGTATGGACCCGCCCCATGGCTTCCGTTTCTGGAACCCGTTGCACGCGATGAACACCCGCTTCGAATTTCATTCGGCTATAAACTTTATTTCCGGTGATTTCACCGATGATTTCTTTATAGCCACCTTTTTCAGCCTGACTTGCAGAAACCAGTTCCATTTTCCAGCCCTGGCGTTCCGCAAATTTTTGATACATGCGGTACATTTCGCCAGCAAAAAGGGCTGCTTCTTCACCACCTGCACCCGCACGAATCTCGAGAAGAATGTTTTTCTGATCGTTCGGGTCTTGAGGAAGAAGGAGGAGCTGGAGTTTTTTACTCGCGATATCGAGTTGTGGCTCGAGAAGCTTTAACTCTTCTTTTGCCATGGCAGTGAATTCAGGATCTCCCTCGCCCAGGAGTTCTTTGTTGGAAGCGATGTCATTTTTGATCTGACGATAAATACGAAATTCATCCACGATCTCTTTGAGAGAAGAATGTTCCTTGGAAAGACGACGGAATTCCTCGGGTCGATCGGCAAGCGACGGATCCGAAAGCTTACTCTCGATCTCTAAAAATCGAGCTTCGACATCTTCCAGTTTATCAAACATTTAGCTGCTCATGCCTTTGATAAACTCTTCGTTCGTCTTGGTGTGAGAAACTTTATCCAGTAAAAATTCCATCGCATCGACCGTGTTCATCGGGTGAAGAACTTTTCTTAAAATCCAAATACGATTGATCACGTCTTTTGGAAGGAGAAGGTCTTCTTTACGAGTTGCAGATTTATTGATGTCCAAACATGGGAAAATACGCTTTTCCATGAGTTTACGATCGAGAACGATTTCCGAATTACCCGTACCTTTGAATTCCTCGAAAATAACCTCATCCATT
>Ga0206895_1189_pt1 | contig 15913 bp, 10 predicted proteins | sample Alteio_BWOrgHeat_51_FD_152967 | JGI IMG/M metagenome (GOLD analysis project Ga0206895, IMG submission 152967) | Enriched cells from forest soil in Barre Woods Harvard Forest LTER site, Petersham, Massachusetts, United States -... | ecosystem: Environmental > Terrestrial > Soil > Temperate forest >...
TTGTAGCAGCTCGATACGAACTCACCGCAGTCCCAGAAGCTGCCGGTGGGCTCCATTGTCATAACGAACACAGTACAGGCAATCAATCCCACGATCCAGCCCACTACATTGTTCACTCGGTTGAAAGTCATTGGTATAAATATTTTTTAGTCCCCACCCGGAAGCGCCGGGGCGAGGGAGGGCAAATATAAGGACACTTCGGCGATGCGGGAGCCCTATTTAACAAAAACCTTTTGTACCTGGCGGCCCGTATCGGTATCGACGACAACGAGATAGATGCCGCGGGCAAGGTTTTGGACGGAGACGGTCTGGAGGTAACCTTGCACGTCCTTTTCGAGGATCAGCCGCCCGATGACATCCATCAGCCGGATACGTCTGCAGTTGACCGCGCTGCTGATATAGAAGGTTCCGTCGGATACGGGATTGGGGAAGACGCGGATTAGACCGCCGTCGCCGGATACGACCACTGAACGAACGGGAGAGAGGGTAACATTACCATTGAGGTCAACGAGCCGTAGCTGGTAATAATTGGTGCCGGGGACCAGTCCGGGGTCATTGTAGGAATATGAATGGGTGGGATTCTGATCACGTAATGGCGGAAGCGAATCGATGTCGCTGAAATTAATGCTATCGATGCTCCGGGTGACGACATATCGTTGCAGGGCCTGGTCATGGCTGGCGCTCCATTGAAGCAGAGCGGTGCTGCCGGATTTTGTCGCGGTAAAGGTCAGCAGGCTTGGGATGGCGGATGCGGACTGGACAGGTGCCTGGTTGCAGATCCAGAATTCGGAGAATCCGCCTACGGAATACTCGGCATAATATCCGTTGTCATTGGGTATGATGGTTGTCTGTTTATTGTGCGCATGGAAACTCCAGAGGCCGCTGCTGTCGTTGGCCAGCGTGCTATCCTCCTCTGCGGCGACCGGGCTGCTGTACTGTGCTACACCGGACTGATAGGCGTCGGCAATCGTGGCGCATGTCGGGCAACCGGTAGCGCCGATCAGCGAAACGGCCTCGCTGTCAAGGAAATAAAAACGGACGGAAACGCTGTCTGATGGCGGGTTTGAAGGCTTGATCACGATGTTTCGGTCGAGATAATATTGGAGCGTGTCATAGCGCACGGCGCCGGTGTGGTTAAAGAAGACGTTGACATTTGTCAGGCCGAGGTCCTGGCCGTTGGGATTGATCGCTGCAATCTGGCCGCCGCCCATGCTGAAATTGATCCAGTTGTTACCGCTGACGTGTTGGGCGAGGCCGGTGGAGATGTCAGGACCGCTATAAACCGGGGCAGCGTCGAAGACATGGATATCATCTATGCCTACGCCTTCGTAAGTTGTCGCGGGATCGCTGTTCATCACGATCCGGAAGCGTACGCGGGATGAGTTGACTGGTACGTAAAAGCTTGACACATGCCATTTGGTATAAGACTTCTGCCAGGCCTGCCGGATGGCGTTGTCATACCAGTTGGTGCCGCTGCCCACGGTGCCCAGTTTCGTCCAGGCCACTCCGTCGGTGCTGTATTCGACCCAGTGGTAGTCGCAGTCGCAATCGTCTTCGGTCTGGAAGATATGGCTGAAGGAAAGTTCGGGTTGTTGCAGGCTGCTCAGGTCGAAACAAGGCGAATAGAGATAGGAGTGTTCGTTATCGTTGTAATCGCCGGTCAGGCTCGTCACCCAGCAGTTATTTCCATTGGCGGCCTTGTCGATGATGGTCTTCTGTGGTGCGCCCCATTGCCACCTGCTGTTGATGCCGCCGGTATACCAGTAGCCGCTGTTGTTTTCAAAGCCTTCCAGATAAGGGAAGGTCGAGATCAGCGGTGTCGTCTGGAAGTTTACGGGTGAAAGGGTATCATTGGCAGCGTAGGTATCGCCGGGATAATGGACCCAGGCGCGGATGCTATATGCTTGCCAGGTGGAAAGGTTGGCTTTCTGGGAGAACGTATAGACGAGGGAATCGTTTGCGGCGATCGAGGGAATTGTTTCGGTAACGGTAGTTCCGTTGACAGAATAGGTCACGGATACATTGGAAGCTGCGCTACTGCTGTAGTTCCTGACTTTTACGCTGATGATCTCCGCATTCGAGAGGGAGCAGATATTGGCCGTATCGGGGGAAACCAGCGCGAGCATGCCGATATCGTTTGATGCGCGGGTAAGGGTTATGTCGTCAAAGGAATAGCCGTCGTCGAGATCGCCGTCGGGAATAACGTCATTTGTCGAGGTATATCCTTCTTCGCCAAATTTGATCTGGAAGCTGCTGCTGACCGATTGTGACGCGGATCTGAGTATGCCAGTAACGTCGATATGGGGCGATTGCTGATAGATGCCGATATTGGCGGCATTGCTATCGAGTGTGCAAACGGGTACCCATGGGGACTGGTCGTTTCCGCGGATCCAGACCCGATTTCCCGGAAGGCTGAAATCGATTCCCTGGTTATTATAATAGAAATCCAGCCAAAGCTGGTCGGAGGCGGAATAGTTGGACAGATTGAAGGTGGTGATAAGGCTATCGGATGTTGGCCCGGTGTTGAAATGGATTGCGTCGAGGGTTGCGCAGCGGATGCCGGTGTGGGCGAAGCCGGTGTTGATGAACGTCCGGGCGCGGCCGTTGGCGGTATCGGCATAAAAGTCGCAGCGGTCCAGCCCGGTGAAGCCAAGCGTCGGGGAGGAATAAGTGGCGGCGGCGGCGGTCTCGAATCCTTCCGTATAGGTGGGATTCAAGGTCAGCGGTGCGTTGCCAAGCTGCCGAACGGTGGTGTTCAGGGTATCGTTACCCGCATTCGGGTCGCCGGGATAGGAGACCCAGATGCCGAGGTTGTAAGTGCCGGCGGCAGAAAAGTTATAGGGGGTGGTGAATGTATAGGTATAGGTTCCGTCCGGGGCGATAGTGGCATTGCTCGTCTCTGTGACGGTTGTGCCGCCATTGACCTGGTAAGACAACGTGAAAGCGGTGCCGGATGGGACCGTGCCAAGGTTTTTCAGTTCCACGGAGATATTGCTGCTGTTGCCGAGTTGGGTCGAGGTGAACTGGCGGCCGGACAGCGGTCCGATCAGCGAGTCGATCGTATAGTCATTATTAAGGGCGGCAAGGGAACAGGAGCCGCCGGAGGGGACGATATTGACGGCGATCGCCCTTCTGCCGGGATTTGCGCCGTTGACGGCGCGGACGGAAAACCAATAGCTGCTGTCGCGGTTCAGGTTACCCTGCAGCCATGTGGTGGCAGCGGTGCTTGCGATCTTGACCATGCTGTCGCCTTCGAGGCGCATGATATCATAGCTCGTGGCGGACGGGACGGCAGCCCAGTTCAACTGCGCATAGCCCTGACAGGGGTTCGTCCCGGTCAGTGACGGCTGGCCGAGGATAGTGACGGGGTAGTGCGACTGGTCGGTATAAGCGGTACTGTTAGCGGTTACCCGGATCAGGGCGTTGTTGGTGACGGTCGCCGGTACCGTCCATGGGTATACGCCGATCGTGGTTGCGGGAACCGAATTGCTGATCGTCGTCCAGGTGCTGCCGTTATCGGTGGAATAGTCGATGGTAAACGTGTTAGCGGCTGTCCCGTAGGCGTTCCAGCGAATGTTCTCGGTGTTCCCGGGAACCCAGGTCTCATTGCCGTAAGGATAGAGCAGCTGCACTGATGGCTGGATGACCTGCCAGGCGATCGCATAGGATTGCGGTCCCTGGGGGATGTCAGTGCCGTTCACGGTGACGGTAAATGCTCCGCCTGTGGGGTTGTTGATGACGACCTGCTCGATATTGTTCAGGGTGTCGATGCCTTCGACGGCTATGTCGCCGACATGCGCCGGATCGGGGTTGAGGATGAGGGGATGGTGTACGGTGGCGGTTGGGTCCGTGACGGTCAGGTCGAGGTTATTGACCAAGGCGGTGGCGGCATAGGGGGCGCCCGGATAATCGGTCCAGCATAACATGACGCGCACCTGCTGGGCGCCTGCGGGCACGTTGATGACGGAGGTGTTGTTGTTGCCGTTCGAGAGTTGGCCGGTGGCATACTGGTTGTTCTCGAGTGCCTGGTCGGCCGAGAGTGCATTCAGGTTGCCGAAGCCAAAAATGAAGTCGGGGCCCGGGTTACCGAGGTCTGTGGCTGTATTGCAGACCAGGGCTTTGAGCAGTGCCGAAGGCGCGTCTGAACCGGGATGGAGCTGACGGTATCGTTGTACCAACAGGGCGAGGGTGCCGGCGACTGTAGGAGAGGACATACTTGTACCCGTCGCGGAGATATAATTGTTATAAGGCCAGGTGGAAATGATATTCGTACCGCCCGCAACGATTTCCGGTTTGATCCGGCCGTCGCCGTCGGGGCCGCTGCTGGAAGCGTTATTGATGGAATAGTTGGCATTGTAGAGATCGCCGACCGTCAAAATATTCTTGGCTGACTGGAATCCCGATTTGATCGTGGAGTACTGGAGGGGATAAGGCGAGCACAGAAATGCGCCGTCGTTGCCCGCGGCAAAACTGTGTAGCAGGGTGGGATAGGTCCAGGCCTGGGCGTCGGTATAATTGGCGAGGTAATCATATTGGCCGTCATAGATACAGCCGCCGTTATAATCGGTATAGGAATTGGAGGTCAGCGTCATGTCGTAGTCGCTGAGATAAACAGGGGCTTCGAGGATGATATCGCTGAAATACTGGCTGACGATGGTGGAATGGGGCGCCATGCCCTGATAATATGGATTGAGGATACCACCTCCCGCTACTGTCCCGGAAGTATGTACGCCGTGTCCGCTGCCGGGAGGGGCGGCAAACCGGTCGATCTCACGACCGCTAAAATCGATATGCGTATAGGGATCGCTGTCGTCTCCGATACCAACGACCACGCCGTCTCCACGAAGATTCGTGCCCGAGGGGGCGGCCAGGGCGTCGGCGCCGTGCGTGGCGCGGTTATCATAATTCAGGGTCTTTGGTGTCATCGGCTGTGGCGCCAGGTAGCTCACGAAGGGAAGAGCGCTTATCTTTTGCAGGATCGCGGCCGGGGCAGCTTTGACAAAGACGGTATGTGCCGGCCGGATGCGGGTAAGAATGATGACGGCGCCGGTGGTGGCGATCTGCCGGCAGACTTCCAGGGAGTCCAGGGGGCCAAACCAACTGATAGCGATAAGCGCATCGGGTTGGCGGAGCCAGTCGTCGGCGTATTGGGTGAGGCGGGCGGAGAGTTTTAGTGCCGGGGGGAGGGGGGCAATGTCGTTGACCGAGTGCCGGCGGAGGTCTTCGGTGGAAAAGTTGGTATCGACCGATGCGAGATAGCTATGTTGTGGGATATAGTCAAAAAGGCGGATGCCGAGGCTGGCCAGTTCCCTGACCTGATCCAGGTCGGGGGTGTGGTCGAATTGCAGCACTACGTAATATTTGCCGGCAAAATGGGTTGGGCGCAGGGATTGTCGGTTCAGACCACCGGTGACGAGGTTGCGTTCGCCGCGCAGGATGCCTTCTTTGAACCGTGTGGTTACGGGGATCTGCTGGGCCCGGGCGCTCAATGAAAGGGACAGGGTGGCGACAATGGTGAGCGACAGGGCGGTGACCAGATTCGCGGGGACCAGCTTATATATAGTTTTGGTTATCAAGTAAGTTGGAAAGGGATTTAACGAAGGACATGGGTCCATTCTATAACGGTGTCGGGGGTGAAATATTGGTAGCGTTTTGAATATTTTCGCTATATTCCGCACTTCAATCGATTGCTTATGAGTGCATCAACGCCTGTTGCTTCCAATCGCTCGCTTGCCCTGGATATTTTCCGCGGGATGACGGTTTGTTTTATGATCATTGTCAATACCCAGATCAGTGATGAAGTTGCATTTTCGCAGTTACAGCATGCTAAATGGCATGGCTTTACGCCCACGGACCTGGTATTCCCCTCCTTTTTGTTTGCGGTCGGAAACGCCCTTTCTTTTGCCATGAAAAAGTGGGAGACGATGAGTCAGGCGGCTGTCGTCGCTAAGATCCTGCGAAGAACGGTCATCATTTTTCTCATTGGATATCTTGTAATCTACTGGTTCCCCTGGGTTCACCAGGATGCTGCCGGGCATTGGGCGTTCAAGCCTATATCGCATACACGCATTCTGGGTGTCTTGCAAAGGATTGCGCTTTGTTACGGGATCGCGGCGTTGCTCATTTACTATTGTTCGACACGGGCCGTCGTGGTTATCAGCGCTCTGTTGCTTGTGGGGTACTGGATCGTGCTTTTGCTTTTTCCGGTAGCGGGTAGTGACCCGTTCGGGATATTGACCAATGCCGGGTCGCGGCTGGACAGGATGGTCCTGGGGGACGGGCATCTATATCATGGAGGGGAGAATGGCGGGGTTGGGTTTGACCCGGAGGGCATATTGAGTACATTACCGGCGATCGTCAACGTGGTTGCCGGGTATTATGTCGGCGTATTTGTGAGCAAACATGGGAAGACCTATGAAGGGCTGGCGAGGCTGTTATTGTGGGGGTGTGGATTTCTGGCGCTGGCGTGGTTCTGGAACCTGGTCTTCCCGATCAACAAAAAGCTCTGGACGAGCTCCTATGTATGTTTGACGGTGGGGATCGATATGGTAATGCTTTCTTTCCTAACGTATATCATTGAATTCCGTCATAAGGTGAAGTGGACGTCCTTTTTTGCGGTGTTTGGGAAGAATCCGCTGTTTATCTATATCGTCTCGGAGCTCCTGATCGAGATCTTCTTTCTTATTCCTGTCGGAGACACCAATTTCGCGGAATGGGCGGGTCTGGGAATCTTGAGTATTGTGCACGGAGCGTGGGGGTCATTGCTCTATGCTTTGATCTATATGATGATCTGCTGGAGTGTGGGTAAATTCATGGACCGGAAAAAGATATATATCCGGGTGTAAATTGATTAAATTGCGGCCCAAAAACTGGATCGAATGTACAAAGCTGTATTTCTCGATATGGATGGGACGCTGCTGCGGAGCGACCATTCTGTCAGCGAGGCGACTGCTCAAACCATACGGACGCTTACCGGCAGGGGGATCCCGGTCATCCTGGTAAGTGCCAGGCCGGTGAATGCGGTTCTACCTACTTTCCATGACATCGGAATTCCGGAAGATTATCCCATTATTACGTTGAATGGCAGCTATATCGTGGAAAAGGGGCAGCCGATATTGGATGTCCGGATCGACCTGGAGACGGTGGTCGGGGTGGCGGAACAGGTCAGGCCCTTCAACGCGACGATCGCCTACTATTTGCAGCGGGAATGGTATTCGGAGGTCAACGATGCGTGGACAGATCACGAGCAGAAGATCATGGACGTGAAGATCAAGGTCGCGCCGTTGGCTGAGCTGGTGAAGGAATGGAGTGCGAGGAAGATAGCACCGAATAAGATGATGGTCATGAGTGAGCCGCCGGCGATCCTGGAGATCCAGAAGCATCTCCGGTCTATCTATGACGGGCAGTTGAACATCTATCCGTCCAAGGCCACCTACCTGGAAGTTATGGACAAGGCGGGTTCAAAATCCAATGCGGTGAAATTTGTCAGTGAGCGGATGGGGTTGTTGCCGGGGGAAATCATTGCCATGGGGGACAACTACAATGATATTGAGATGATCCGGTTTGCGGGGATGGGGGTGGCGATGGGGAATGCGCCGGATGATATCAAGGCGATCGCGGACTATGTGACGGATACCAATAACAATGACGGGGTTCGAAAGGCGCTGGAGAAGTTCTTTCAATTGGAGCCGGCGAACAGTTAATGGACGGGGGCGCTGTAGCCGGCCGCTAAATGATCTCGTAGAGGCGTGCCAGGTTGATGAGTTCCACGGTGTTGGATATCTTCAATTTGTCCAGGATACGGGTTTTATGGGTGCCTACCGTCGATTTGTGGAGGCTCAGGGTATTGGCGATCTCGGAGACCGAGCTTCCTTTTAGCATTTGCAGGACTACTTCAAATTCCCGGTCGGAAAGGTCTTCGAAAGGGTTATCTTTCTTTTTACGTGTCAGCTCGCCGGAGAGGATCTCAGCGAGATTATCGCTGATATAGCGTTTCCCGCTCAGCACTTTTTGGATGGCATATTTTATCTCCGCCTCTTTTGAGTATTTATTCAGGTAGCCATGAGCGCCGATCTTCAGGAATCTTTTTGCAAAGAATACTTCCTGGTTCATCGTGAAGATGATGATCTTCAAGCCGGGGTATTCTTTCAGCAAGTAGGCGGTCAGGCTGAAAGATTCCGTGTGGGGCATGTTGATATCAAGTATCAGGAGATCAAATGGGGCGGATTTCATCTTTTTGATCACTGCTTCACCGTCTTCTGCCTCATCGAAGGATACATCCCGGATGGAACTGTTGATCAGGAGTTTCAGGCCTGCGCGTACAATGGAATGATCATCCGCGATAAGAATGTTCTGCATTTTCTTGGTATAGGGAACCAAATATAATCGTTATTACTTATATTGGTAAACCACTGCGGATTTTTTATTTTTTGGTCCGGAAGAGGCACGTTGCTCTACTTTATGGTCCAGATCTCGTTCCTTGCCTTTGCTGCGATGATACCCTGGCGGTATTTCCGCACCGTCTCCAGCAGTTTGCGGTATCGGGGGAGGACTGTATGCATCAGGAGGATATCAAATGAGAGGATCAGGAAGGCGACGAGCAGCCATTTGGACCAGTCCCGTTGAAGAAAGGCCACAAAGAGGGCGGGGTTTGCCCGCGCCATCCACTGTTCGAATGACACCAGCAGGGTAAAGGCGATGATTGCCGACAGCAGTTTGAAGGACGCGATATACTTATCCATGATGATCTCCAGTTTTCCCAGGAATGGGACGAGTGGCAGACCGAGAAGGGTCGGGTAGTCGGCGAACAGGAGGAGCCGGAGATGAAAGAACAGCGAATAGGAGAGCAGCAGGAAGAAGGCTGCGTACAAATAGATATCATTTCGCTCCCCTCGCCACTGTTGCCTCAGCAGCCAGCCGTCGGCCAGCCAGAGCATGGCGAAAACGATCAGGCGGGAAACTAACTTCCGACGAAGGTAAAAGGCATCGGACAGCGGATTCCTGACGACCATCTTTTCGAGGTCAGAGGAAAGCACAGGCCGTTCTTCCATTGAAACCTCCGGAAAGCCGTCCCATTGACGTTGCAGCTTATCTAGCTCCATATTAATTTTTCCTTTAAGTAAGGAATAACCTGAGCGGAGCGGGTCGGCAGGGTTGTCGGGCGATTGACGGAACCGAATAGGTCTTTTTGATCGATCTTTTCGAAACCGAGGAAGAGAAGGAATTTGTCGTAGTCGCCGGCGTTGCCGAGAGAATTCCCAAAATCTTCCATAGAGCGCTGATAGTCAGGCGATTTAAATTTCATTTCGCGATCGGGTGTCTGCTCCATGGTGGACGTGATGGAATGGAGTGCGGCCATGTTGATGCAAGCGCGCCAAAGCATGGTTTGTTTGGTAACGCCATTCTTGCGAAAACGGATGTTTTGGGAGGCAGCGGAAATAATGTTCATGAAGAGGCGCTGATGCTCTTTGTAGGTCCGGGCGAAAAGGCGGCAGATCGAATAGACGGTTTTGTGCTGTTGTTTGAGAAGAGAGCGCAGATCAGTTTCGGCGCAACCGGGGGTAAAGTTATTCATACAGGTTCGGATTTACGGGTAAACACAGAAAACGGATAACGACGTAAAATTTTTAATAAAATGACAATTTCGGTACTCAATTTCTGTTTTTAGTTAGCGAGGGAGGACATGAGGTGATTGGCGCATACGGGTTTATACGCAGTGTGTATAGTATAAAAACTACGATCAAATCATTTGGTTGCTATAGTGCGCGGAACCCCTTATTAATACCTTGGAGTTCTGCCCGCCCTGCGGGCAGAACGGAAAATAGTTCTGTCCGGTCGCCGGGCAGAACGGAATAGGAGAGAATAAATTTTACTAAATAATGAGTTATGTATCTCTTGAAAATTCAGAATCGTTTCTGAAATGTTTTGAGGTGATCGCAGAAGACAAGTCTTGTATTGTATCTGATTCAGTGTTGTATCTCTCTGGAAAGACTGGTAAAGGATTTGTGACGGTAGCCGGTTTCGCCGCCGGGATCGAGGTGTTGGCGGTGAATGCGGCGATGCTGGCCGAGGACCTCGTCTTTAATTTCCTGCCGTCGCGTGGGGAATCCACTTATATTTTGTCATTTGATGAGATCGACCCGGTGGCGAAGGCCGAGCAGGAGGGAAATGTCGTGCAAGCGGGCGTATCCCCTGAGGGTGTGCAATCGACGGTATCCATCACTGATCTCGCATACGGGAAAGTTGTGACTTATCCGAAGGAAAAGGTTATCCGCTCGTTGATTGTAAAGGTCCGAAGGTCTGGGTTGGAGCGTCTCATCCAGGACTTCGATGCGGGTGCGATCCAATCCGTCCTCGAATCCAGTGGCAACGAGCATTCTGTCAGCTGGCCGATCAATTTCAAATACCGGCTGTTACTGGAAGACTTCATGGCAGAGATCGTGCAGCATCCGTTCCGGGAGCTTTTCACCATCCGGAACATATCCATTCTTGTCGAATACCTGCTTCAGCAGTTCTTTGTGATGGACAAGCTCGGCCGGGATGGGAATGTACTGAGTATGCAGGACACGCACAGTCTCTCACAGGTTGAGCAGTATCTTTGTCTGCATTATCGGAAGGAATTTCCCGGCATTGAAAAGCTGTCGCGGATCTCGGCGATGAGTCCGACGAGTCTCAAGACCAAATTCAAAAGATACTACGGCGAAACATTATTCAGCTACTACCAGAAAAACAAGCTGGAACATGCCCGCAAGCTCCTGGACAACAAAGTGCCGGTGAAAGTGGTTGCGACGGAGATCGGGTATTCAAATCCTTCTCATTTCACGTTGGCCTTTAAGAAGGAGTATGGATTTTCGCCCTGGCATTATTTGAATCCATAGTTCTGCCCGGCAAGTGCCGGGCAGAACGGACAAAGGACAAAGGAAGACCTAAACTCTAACCCCGCGATATTTACTATGAAACTCCAAGATCCTGTTCTTCAAAAGACCCATCCGGCGTTGCGCTGGCATTTGGTGCAATTGCCGATAGGCCTGAAAGTAGCAACCGTAAAAGAGTCAAGCGCCGCATTGGACCTGGCGTTGCCGGATGCCGGCGAAAAAGGTTTAACCCTGACCTTCATTCATTATAAAGGGGAATTGGTTGTCCATTCGGTCAACCATCCTGATCAGGCGGGACAGCCCGCCAGTCCTGGAATGGGGCTGATGTCGGTGGCGGACCGTCCATTATCCTTCCGGTCGGTTGGGCCCATACAATTCTCTGCGCTGTCTATTTTTCTCCCCGAGCCCTGGCTGAGGCTTTTTCTTGGAGGAAATGAGCAGTTCGGACATATTGAAGAGCTGCTGAAGGTGGAAGAGAATGTGATCACCAGCAGGCTGGGTAGAAGGCAGATGTCGCTTTTCTCTTCGAGTACTGCCCGGTGTCCGGGCAGAACGGAACGGGTCGAACTATTGCGACTGCAAAACGACACGCTTGGCCTGCTTGAGTATTTTCTTTGCAACCGGCATCGCAGTCTGCTCGGCATGAGTCCGGTTTCGGACATAGAGAACGAGGATGATCTTAGTCTTATCCGGGAAGTTGAATCATATATAGCCGAATTTTACTGTTCAGATACGTTCACGGTCGACTCCATCCTGAAAAAAACCTACACGAGTTATCACCGGCTGAATTTCCTGTTCAAGACGATCCATGGCATGACGATCTCCGAGTACATCCGGAATAAACGGATTGAAAAGTCCAAGGAGATGATTGCGGACAATGCGAAATCCATTAGTCAGATCGCGTATGAGATCGGGTACTCCAGCATCAGCAACTATATACTGGCGTTCAAGAAGGTTTATCAGATCACACCGGGGAAATACAAAAAACAAATGGGGGCTTAGCAGGACCGGGACGGACCGCAGGAACGGGGGCTTAGACCGATGGGGGGCCGGCATGGCCGGGAGGGTGTGCGCCGGGCAGTGTGAGGCTTATCCGCGTTCCCTTACTCTCTTCGCTTTCCACGGATAGTACGCCATTCAATCGCCGGGTAAGGTCGAAGATGAACGTATGTCCCAGCTGACTTCCGCTGCTGACGTTCTCGAGGTTGTCTTCGCCGAGGAACCCGGCGATCTGTTGCGGGTTCATCCCCTTGCCGGTGTCGCCTATACATATCATCACGTTGGGTCCCTGTCGGGTTGCGGTCATCAGGATCGACCCCTGGCTGGTGTATTTGTTGGCGTTATCGACCAGGTTACGGATGATGGTGATGAGCACGTGTGGATCGGAGAATACCAGCAGTTCGGGATCCGCTTCATAAGCCAGGCGGTTGCCGCGCTGCTGCACCTGTTCGCGAAAGAACTCGGAGATCTCCCGGAGCAGTGGCTGGATTGGGAACACCCGGCTGCTGATGCTGAAATTATTTTTTTGGCTGGTGATCCAAAGGAGGAAATCCTCGGAAAAATTATAAATATCCTGGGCCCCTTTTTTGACCAACCAGGTTCGTTCCTTGATCTCGGCAGGGGAAAGGCCTTGTTGATTGTCGTGCAGGTCAGCGGCGAGCATCGTGAGGAAGCGTAGTGGGGACCGGAGGTCGTGGATGACCAGGGAGATGAGCTTCTCGCGCTGGGCGCTTGTTTTCCGCAAGGCCTGATCGGATTCTTCTAAACGGGCGACGGTGTCCTTCAACTGGATAACGGTCTGGTTCAGGGCCTCCTGGTTTCGTCGGACCTCCCTTTTCTTTTCTGTCAGATTAAGCCGGTTGCGGACCAGAAGGATCCCGAGGATCAGGGTGAGTATCACCAGGGGGGCCAGAAACGAGGTGGTCTTATAGAACAATTGTGGGACAACGATTGTCCAGGTGCGATACTGATAATTGTCCTTACCGAAGCCGTTTACCTTTCGGACCCGGAGATCGTAGGTATGTGGGGCCAGGCGGCTCAGGCTCACGATGCCATCGGCAGGCACTTCCTTCCATTCCTCATTGAGGCCTTTCAGGTTGTATTCGAGATAGAGGTTGTTCCGGTCACCCATATACGGGCAGGAGATCTCGACGGTCATGTTATTGTAGCCGGCGGGTGTGGTGATGGTGTCTGCCCTTTCGACGGGTTGATTATCGATCTCGATATGGGTGATGTCGATGGCGCCACGGGGAAAGTCGGTGCGAAGGGAATCGGTATAGAAGCAAACGGTGCCTTTCATCGAAAGCAGGCTCACAAATCCGTCGGGCGTGATCAGGCCGCACGAATTGAAACCGCCATTGAACTCATTGGTTTGCAACCCATCCTGCCGGCCATAGTAATAATAGACCAGTTGGGTGGTGCTCCCGCGCGCAAAAGCATCCATATCGCTCTTCGGAACTTTGAACAACCCCTTGTTGCTTGAGATCCAGATGATACCGTGGCGGTCTTCCAAAAAACAATGCGCGGTCACCAGGAAGTTATCCTTGTCTGCGGGCATTTGGAGCCACTTGCCATGGAAGCAATAGAAATAGCCCTGGCCATACGTTCCCACCAGGATAGAGCCGTCTCCACAGACATGGATGGCGCGGGTTTGTGTATGGAGCAATTCCGGGACCGGGTCGGCTTTGCCGGCACTTTCATCGACGCGAACCAATCCGTTATCGGTGGCGAGCCAGAAAAGGTGGGGGCCTGCCGGTGAGAAACATTCGTTATTTGATTGATCGGGAGGGCGGGCATAGATGCGCTGAAAGCCAGCGGGTGTCAATTTCCAGATCGATCGTTCGGTCAGGCAATATAATTGGCCGGTACTGTCCTCCTTATAATCGATGATATTCGCGTCGAGAGCGGGCAGTACGGCTGCCGGTGTGAGGTCGGGCGTCAGCCGCCGCGGAAGGTTGTTTACGGCCGCCCATACCTGGTCGTGTTTGTCGATGTAAAGGCAACGCTGCCAGACATGGCCGGTGTCTTTTGCCAGTTGGAACCAGCCATCGGGGCGAAAGGCAAACCAGTCTGTCAGGATCTCGTTTTGTTGGCGGAGGGCCAGCGGACCAAAAGGATGGCGGGTCAGCAACTGATGCAGCCCCGAAGGCCAGCCGCTGACATTGAAATTATTACGCCGAAGAAAATAGAAACCTTCGGTCGGAGTGGCGATCAGCAGGAGGTCGAGGCCGGGGTTGTACTCGATCGCCGAGATGCCGGAAATAAAATTCAGGTCAGCCACGAAATCAGCACGGAGGATGCCGTCCTCGCCGGGCTTGATCCGGAATAACCGGTGGCCGGCCAGTAAATGGGTGAGGTTACCCGTAGAAAAGAGGCTATAATCAGGCGGAGCCCCATGAAAGCTGCCTTTGATCGGGCCAATTCCGTTGGATGGACGACCGTACTCGTAGACGGCGGTAACGGTATAGCCGTCGAGCAGATAGAACCTATTATTTAGCAGCAAAAATCGGGTGGTTGGGCTAATATGGCCGGTCAGTGAAACAAGGGTATTACCGTCATAAAAAAAGACGCTGTCGCGGTAGATCAGGTAGACGTGGCCGCTGTCCGAGACATAGAAATCTTCATTATGGTCAAACAGGTATCGAAAGACCTGGTGGCGCCGGTCAATTTCAGGGCCGGGAGCTGACTTGCGGAGGAAAAGAGTAAAATCGAAGAATTGTTTTCTGGCGTTTATGAGGAATGTGCGTTTCAGGGCGGCTGTATTGACTGCTTTTAGCCGATGGCTGTTGTTCCCGGAATAGCGGTAAAGACTGCGGTCGTCGGTTTGAAAGTAGATCGCCCCTTCGTTATCTGTTGCCAGGTAGGTGATATTCGATTCCATTTCGGGCTTGTCATCCGGATAATACAGGTCAAACGAAGTGCCGTTGAAGCGGATGAGGCCGACCTGAGAGGCGAGCCACAGGAAGCCGTTCTTGTCAAATACGAGGTCGTTAATACTGTTCTGAGGCAGGCCGTTCTCATCCGTAAAGTGTTGGATGGCATAGCCGTTAGCCAATTCGGGCTGGGGGAAGGCGGGGGTGGCAGTTAGTGCGAGCAGAAGTGGAATGAGAATGATAAACTTGTTTATCATGCCTTAACCTTGAAGACTAAAAGTAGTAGAAAAAAAACTAATGCAGCAGACAGGCGTATAATTTTTTACATGTACATTTTATTAAATATGTAAAAAGGGGACATGCAGATTAAAAGGCCCTGATTGTCCGTTTGCGGTGTATTCCGGCCGAATATGAGCAGAACTCGTGGGCGGTGGGGGGTACTTTTACAGTAACCAAATCGGTTATTCTATGAATCAACTGTACCCTGAACGCCGTATATCCTTTCACTCATCGGCGAATAATTCCTGATCAGTCCGGTAAAATAAATCTTCTATGCCGGATTTCGATCTTTCCATAGACATCTATGTATTGGCGGCTTTGCTCTTGCTGGCGACGCTGGCGGGTTTCCTTTTGAGGAGTCGTCAACTGGCAAAGAAGGTACGGAAGATCGCCAAATTGGAGCAAGATGTGATCGAGGCGCATGCCGAGGTGTTGGAAACGCAAAAAGACTACTGTGAATTGGAATCAAAGTTCAAGGAGGAGAGTAGCCTGGTGATCCCGATCATGAAAAATCAGGATGGGGCGTCCGGCGCGGCTAGCGCGGGGAAGAGTGAGAACTTTTAGATGCGCTACCGGCTGTGAATGCGCATTTTCTGTACTATTTCCCACAGTTTTTCGTTATGTAAGAAGGGCGTGGCGAAATCGCGCCCAAAATCTGTTTAAAATCTGTATATCCTATTATAAAATCCAAAACCGATGAGACTCCTAACCAACCTTCTATTCAAGGTTACCGTATCTTCCATGGTGCTTACGGCTCCGGCGATGATCAATGGCTATCCAAATACCGGAGGGGTGTTGCCGGACCGGAAGGCTGAGTTGCCTTATGCCACCTTTTCAGTGATCAAAAACTATATTGACCACCTCAAGATATGGCCTGTTCGTGCGTAT
>Ga0206895_1191_pt1 | contig 15745 bp, 14 predicted proteins | sample Alteio_BWOrgHeat_51_FD_152967 | JGI IMG/M metagenome (GOLD analysis project Ga0206895, IMG submission 152967) | Enriched cells from forest soil in Barre Woods Harvard Forest LTER site, Petersham, Massachusetts, United States -... | ecosystem: Environmental > Terrestrial > Soil > Temperate forest >...
GGCTCCCATGAATATGGACAGGTAAGGAAGGTGCTATGTATTGATCACATCCAAGAATGACACCCAATTCCCAAGCCAACGCTTCTTTAAACACATTTCTATCTTTTTTGTAGACTCCTATATTGTCAGCGATCACCCTTCCTTCTCTTGCTGGATTACAAATTTTTAAGAGATGCTCTGCTGGCTGTATCCTTGATTGTTGCAATCCTTGCAGTCCTTGCGAGATCAATTTTTTTTTCTTATCCAAATATCCATTATGCCGAAAAGATGGAATGTGTTCACAGATAGACAATGTGTCTGAAATCGCTTCTTGAATGGCTATTGCTTCTTGGTCCATAAGGAAACAATAAGAAAAAATATTAGCCTGTTCGAAAGTAGAAAATGTTTCATGAATTTCTGGTACATCAAATGGACTAAACATCAACAATCTCTACGTACGAACCAATATGTTTGCCATGAGGATGGTTGTTTGCCCTTTAAATTAAAATATTTTTTATTTTTTAAGATCTTAGCGACATTAGGAAAATGCTGAACTAGAGCAAAAGTCCCTCTAAATTCTAATCGTGATTAATCGGCTGGTGGACGCTCTCATTTGGAATTTTTGGTTGGAAGTATTTTTCTAGAATTTTTCGGTCAACGACAGATCTGATTTCTCGATCAATTCAAAGCAGAGCACAGACGAAGGGGGCAATTTGACCAAATATGTGAAAAGGGCTAAAAAAGCTATTGTATGTCTTTGATCATGTACTTGTGGAAAAACCTGTGGAATAACGGTGCGATGATGATTGCAATGACAACCAAAAAGATAATGCCGCTAAAAAGAGCATAGGTTCCCGCGAAGATTTTGCCGTTATTGGTATAAAGGGTATCGACAGGCCCCATCCCTGAAAGGATCATGGCGGCATTTTCATAAGCAGTGATCCAATCCATACTCTCAAAATAGTGGTAACCGAAAATCCCTATTCCTAGGCAAATCACAATAATCCCTAGACCAATCGCTAAATGAACAAATACTCGATAAAGGAATTTATGAATGGGAAGAATCTTATGGTATCTACTTTCATACATAAACACTCACTTATCATTTGATTATTTTTTTGACAAGTTTAAGAGGGTCATTCAATTCCGGAGTGTATCTTCCAGCCAAATTTTCGATTCATGATTTATATTTTTTTAATTGACAGCTTATACACGTCACGAATACTCTCCCTGGAATCAAAAAATATTAAGGTCTGTTTTGGCAGTAAGAAAGAGCTTAAAAAATAAATATTTCACGCTAATCATTTAAAGGTTTGCTATTGGTGATTTTATGATTTTTCTAAATCCAAGAGTACTAAGAAATAACCATTTTATTCTCCCCGATCAATCCGGTCAATTTGATGCAGAGGCATGCGAGCTGTTTCAAAATCTGCTACAACGCATTAAAAATGTTGCGATCGTTCTGATAATCCCTTACTACGAAGGAAGAGACAGTGCTTCATCTCTTCCACAGTTAAAGGAGGCCTATCAAAATTTAGGATTTGGCGATAAAATTATTGGAAAAATTGATGATATGAGGCCGCTTATTGGCACCCGGCGTTTAGTACATGATTGGCTGTTTGCAAACCAAATATTTTCCGTTCAAAGTTTTGTAATTTTGGATCATAAAATACATAGTTTGTATTGGATTCGATCAATTTACATAAAAAATATGTTTAAGGCGAAACATGCAGAGAAAATCCAAGAAGTTCTCTCTCGGCCATTTTGTCCGGATGAACGCTCGCAAGCAAGTTTTGCTTTAATGCACAAAGAGTTAAAAAACTTAGGATATTGAGTCTGCAAAAATATACTTTTCTATTTTGCTTTTAAATCAGAGAGTAGATGTTCTTGATAAATCCACCGCGCAAGGGAATCGAGTATAATAGCAGCTGCAGCAGGATGGCTTGCGGGATCAACCCCTGGCCCAACAATATCGAATAAAAAATCCTCAGGTAAACTGGGCTTTATGACAGCAAATTGATACCCACAAAAAGGCTGGTTAGAAACGAAAAGCGCTTTACAAGGTTCAGGCGCAGATTGAAGCCAGCCAACAATCGTATCTTCTGTATTAGGACGTTTTAAATTTACACCTTCTTTTTTCATTGGAACAGCAATAAATACAACGGGAAGATTTTTCATTTCCTCAGGAAGGTTTGCTTCTTCCCAAATAACGCGAGCTGCCTCAGATTCATTGCTGCAACGATCCGTTAGACAATCTATCCGTTGATCGAGAGGTCTATCGCCGGTAAGCCATACAATTTGATTAAAACGAATACCCTCTTCCCATAGCTGTCTAAGATAATTTAAGCGTATCTCCATGCAAGAAGTTGTAGCTCCCAAGATAAGAGCTTTATCGTAAATAACATAACCAGGCTTCCCAGGAGAAAATAACCCTTGCACCGTCGCCCAATTCAACACAAAAAGCCTTTGATCAGAAGAAAGCTCCGCAATTTCCCATCGTTCCTGACCAGCTTTGCGCAACCAGCGTTTTTGTGTTTCAGCAAGAATACTTGCATCAGGAGGCATATTTAAAGCTGAAGTAAGGTCAGATAATGCAGCAGGATCTATTTTATGATCCTGAATAGGCAATGCAGTAATACAACAACAGAAAAAAAGAGTAAGCAACAAAAAATATTTCACAGCTAATCCCCTAGAGAAAAAATAAGAAAAACTCTCCCCAGTAAAAAATCTAGGCGATTTCTTGTTTTTCGACCACCGGTAGAGAATGACGGATGATAGCTTCTGGCAAATTTTCTAAAGGTTTCATAAAACCGGAATCGACAATAAGATAGAGGGGATGAAAAAAATCAACCTTCAAGCTATGATGCGCCTGATCGTGCACCAATTGTCTTGGAGGATTAAAAACCAAGACCTCGATGTCCTTATTTTTTTTGATTTTTTCCCCAAGGCATAAATTTGCACTACCATAAAACTGATGATCCTGTATTACACCTGTGATTAACAAAGATGGCTTGTTTTCCCATTTTTGACAAAAACCGATAACATCTTGTTCTATGTCCGATGTCCATCCCCCACATTTTGCTAGCAAATAAATTAGTCTTCCCAATCCTAACAAATATTGCTTGCTTGCTTCCCAGATTGAAGTAGGTCCGCGATCTAAACAAATATGGTTTGGAAAAAATTTTGGATCATCAGCTTGTTTTAGAGCATTCGCCAAAAAAACAGTGCCCAACGAATGAGCAACTAATTGATCTATTTCACCAAATTCTCCCTTCAGGATTTTTAATGTTTCTAAGAGAACAAAGCCGGCTTCATCCAACGTAGCCGGTTTGAAATTAAGATTATTTTCGCTGATCACCATGAATCGAGCGGGAGGCAATGATTCGGCTTCTTTATAAGCGTTTAAATAAGCAGCAAGATATGGATGGGTACTTCCAATATCGTTAGAAATTGTTGCGAACAGGCCCGGAACTGCAGCAAAATTGTAAAAATGATCACCTGATTGCTTTGTCTGTATAATTCGACAGGTGATTTCTACAGTCTTTCCATCCTTTAACTGAATTGGAAAAATCCGATCTTCAGGAGGAATAAATTTTTCCCGGATCTGGGCATGTAAGTTTAAATTCGGATCTAATGGTTTTGTCGGATCCCAAAAATCACGGCAATAGTTTTCTTCAATTTTTAATCGTTCTTGCACCCATTGTTTATTTATAATTGCAGATTTCAAGGGGAAAAAGAAAGCATCGCGAATAACGGATCCTATGGCATTTCGAACAATGTGAACAATTTTGATGAGATTGCCAATAGTGGCATCATAGATCTGAGCCCAAATCGATTGAATTTTTTGCGTCACTTCTTCAATTTTGGAATAATCCTCAACAATTGATAACCCTGGATCAAAAAAAACTTCATTCGAAGAAGAAATAGATAAATCAGACATCGGAAAACTCGCTTATGTTTTATATTTTTAAGGATTAGAGGCGTTGGGCCGCAGTAAAGATCGATTCCATTTTATACAGTCCTTTACTTAACTAGATCGGATTCTTCAAACACTTTAACAAAAGAAAGCCCTTCATCAGAAGAGTAGATAAATTCTGCGATCCCACAGTTGGCGGGATAAGGGATTTTCTCTTCAGAATCTCTTGCATCGGCAATAAGAGTTTTTAAGACTCTCCCATGTCCCACTATAAGAACAGTTTGCCCTTTATGAGTTTCCCCAATCGTTTGTAATTCTTTTATATTCCGACTCAAAAGGGCATTGTAAGTTTCAGCACTCTCAAAGACAGGGAGATAATCCCATCTAATTTTTCGGTCAGGATATTGTTGGTGTATTTGATGCTCCGCTGCTTTCCACTCTTCTGTCATTTTTTTCACTAACTGACCGTCTGCACAGCCCCAACTGATTTCTCTCAAATCATGTCGTAAATAAACGCTTAACCCAAGCTCTTCTGCAATGGGTTTTGAGGTTTCTATTGCTCTTTTTAGATCCGACGCATAAATAGCGGTAATATTTCCAAGCACGCCGCTTTTTTGTAAGCTAGAAATCGTTTTTGCGCATTTTTCGGCTTGGGTTTTCCCTTTTTCTGTAAGAGAATCATCTGTCCCGCTTCCTGTATAAATATAAATAGCTGGATTAGGATCATTCCCTGGAACTTCTCCATGTCTAATATAAAGGAGGCGTGTTGTAGAAAAATCTTCTTCTGCAAAAGTTGGTGCTATTGTAATAAAAAAGAATAACATACCAGCACATAAAATAACTTTCATGAAAGACATTTTTTACCCCTTAGAATTCGATCCTAGAGAGTACCATATCACTAAGAAATTATTCAAATCCAAAAATGCTGCAGAATCGTTAAACTATTAAATTTTTAACGATTATGATTTCGAACCTACAGATTGGAAGCGGTTGGATGCGTTTAGAAGAGTTCAAGTGGAGAAAATTCAATTTATTTATTAAATTGCTTCGCATACGCAGTAAATGCTTCAGCCACTTCTCTTGGATTTTCAATCCAAGGAAAATGACCTCCTCCCTTGATGGATTTAAAAATGATATGATCTCGAAAAAACCTTTTGTCCTCTTTAAATAACTGTAAAGGGGTCAGCAAGTCTTTTTCCCCTGTCAAAATCAGTGTAGGGATCGTTTTGGGAACCCATTTAGCTTGGTAGGTCTGGTCAAAATGTTTTCCCGACCATTGACATATCTCATAATTATAGGGAAGAAAACGTAGTGATTCTACACCAGCTGTTTGCCCCAGCTGAGTAAACAGATAAGGAGCTGAAGCGATGGTAAGAGCTTTTAATGTTTTGTTGCTGGGATTTTTTTCATATTCTGTTTGCAGAATGTTTAAACCTGGAACGGGAAGGTTTTTTACCGCTTCTTCAAAGCAAAATTGCCATTTTGCGTCAGGAGCAGAGTCAAGCAAAACAAGACCATCTAAAAGATTTTCTAGTTCAGGCAGGGAAAGGACATACATACCTCCTGTAGAATGAGCTACTAAAATAACATGATCCAATTGCTTAACTGCTTCAAGAAGAGCTAAAGGCCAATGGCTAAAAGACTCAGAATTATTTGAAGTGATATTAGACCCATCGCCGGGCAAATCAAGCAGCCAGAGATTACCTGGCAGTTTAAGAATATTTAACAGAGGAAGCAAAGACTCTGAACCCAGACCGGGCCCTCCAGGAAGAAAAAGCCAATTTAAATCTCTTTCTTCCGAGCTAGAAACCAATTGCAAACGAGCCCGAGAAGCAGTCCAAAAAGGTGATTTAAGCACAATTTTCCTATAAAACATTCATTTTAGGGGAAGATTTCAATTTTTCCGATGGAAAAATTCCAAGTGCTTTTTTTTATGAAAATGAGATCGGCTAGTCGCATTCAAAACTTTTACCTGGAGAAGTTCCTCCATTCCAGCTATGATTTTTTTTAAATTAATGCTTTTTTATGAACAAAATACCATTTTTAAAACAAAAAATTATTAATACTACATCTTACATCCCTCACTCACGTGTACATGCGCTAAAAACCTTAAATACTCCCCTAGCAACGTGCAAGGCAAAACGAGATGATGAACTGGGTTTTGGTATCAGTGGGTCAAAATGGCGCAAGTACATCTCATTAATCCCCTATTTACTCAATAATAATTATCAAGAAACTGTTGTTATTGGCGGAGCCTATTCCAATCATATTTTAGGCATAAGCCAGTTACTAATAGAAAATCGGATTAAACCTACATTATTTTTATTGGGCGATGCAAACATCAAACGTCAAGGCAATTTGTTGCTCACCTCATTGTTAGTACCAGAATCACAAATACATTGGATTTCACGTAAAGACTGGTCTCAAGTAGAAGATCTCGCAGCCGATTATGTACAGAACAATGATTTGCCAACAATGCTTATACCAGAAGGGGCTTTTATGGAAGCTGCCTTGCCTGGTGCATTAACATTAGCAATAGATATTTTACGAAATGAAGAAGAAAATCAACAACAGTTCCAACATATATTTATTGATGCTGGCACAGGATTGAGTGCTATTGCTACAATTTTAGCATTCGCGTGGCTAAATAAAAAAACTCTATTACATGTCTTATTGCTAGCTGACGATGAACAATTATTTTTAGAAAAACTAAAAAAATTCCACCAAATTTTTGATTGCTTTGTAGAAGAGCAATTAAATTGGTCGGACATATTAAGTGGGATTAGATTACATAGACCTACTCTAGCCCCTGCATTTGGCTCCGTGAACGCCGCGGTTATGAAACACATTAAATTTCTGGCAAGAGAAGAGGGGTTTTTTACCGATCCAATTTACTCAGCTAAGTTATTTTGGGAAGCTAAAAATATCATCAATGCTCAAGCATTAGCAGGCAACATCTTAGTGATCCATTCGGGTGGAGCTTTAACTTTAATGGGATTTCAAAAGGAATTAGATAAGCTGCTCTAATGCTATTCTTATTCGCGCTTCAAAAACCCTAAAAAATTGAACAGCGGGCGGAATTTTTTCGTTTTCAGAAAAGCTTGACGACAAAGTCCAGCCATTCAATACCAGGCGGTTAAATTGACTTCAAGTCGCTCTTATAGCTCCTCCCCCTTGGGCAAAGGCCATTTTTAAAGTAGGCTCTCCAGAGAAAGTAAATGAAATCCATAAACAAATCAAAAACCTAAGAATGTAACGATCCAGTTAAATTTTTCCAGGGAACAGGTTTAGCGGCGAAAAGTCATCATCCCAGCAATCAGCGAAGTGATGTGCGCCTAGTTAAGATCAGATTTTCGGTTTTAGCATAGGATCCTCGTTAAAAATGCAGAACTTTTTATTTGAAAAAATTTTTAACATTCTGTAACTTCGTGATTTTAAAATGCGAGCCGCCTTTTTGAAAAAGGTCTTCTTTTACAGACTGTTTGTCTTCATTCTTTGTCACGGATTGTCTTTGGATGCCTCGACATCATCCCCCAACGTCGGAGATATTCCGAATGGAGTAGCGAATCAATCTGCCAGATTCAACTCAGACTGTAGAAGTTTTGATTTTTTCGCAACTCTGCTTGTCTGGACTGCAAGAGAAGTCGGCGCCGATTGTTGGGCCGAAGTGATTACTACTGACGGTTCTTCATCCTCTAATACCCTGGAGCCAGTAATTTTTGGCTGGGACCCTGGATTTAAAGTTGGTCTCGGTTATGGAATGGAGCGCGACCAGTGGGATACACAAGCCTACTTTACCTGGTTTCACACGCAAGGAAATGATAGCATTTCGAGTAGACCAGGGGCAATCCACTCCACATTCATGGCCAATTTCTGGGTTAGCAACTCGGATGGAGCAGGTCTCAGCGGCCCCTCCTACCAGCAAGCCAGCATTGATTGGACCATTAAATTCAATATGTTTGACTGGGAACTAGGCCGTAATTTTTGGGTCAGCAATTCGCTTGCATTGCGCCCCTTTTTGGCCGCGAAAGGAGGATGGATCCACCAATGCATTCATACAACATGGCAAAATCCAGCCTTTGGTAATCTCCCCTCCCCTGTACCCTTCAGTATTGGCACAGAAAACATCAAAAATTATTTCTGGGGCATAGGTCCTGCAGCTGGTATGAACATGAAGTGGAATTTATTGACAATACCGTGTCACTCTTTCCATCTCTTTGGCGATTTTTCTGGAGCGCTTATGTGGGGACACTGGTCGTTTGGCGATGTTTTTAACAATGACAGCCAAGAACAGGTGATGGTGAATGTTCAGAGTGTCAATAGCGGAGCTACGATGGTAAGATCCTTTATGGGATTTGGGTGGGATGCCAATTTGAATCAAGATCGATATCGATTCTCTGCGAAATTGGGATATGAAACACAATTTTGGCTAGACCAATTGCAGTTCTATTCGTTCATCGGAGCCACCCTTGATACTGCGTTGACGTTGCAAGGAGGCACTTTTGAGCTCTCTTTTGATTTCTAGAAATAGAATCATCTTTTTCATAATCATATTATCACTTACGTCCTCAAAACTTCGCGCTGAGCATAATGATTTTAGCGGCTTGCCCAACGTTTCCACCCGAACGGAAAGTGGTTTCGTATTTTCAGCTGATTTTCTCTATTGGTACCCATCAGAAGAAATAAATGATATTTGGGCCTCTGTCATCAGCGTCGGTGTTGATACTAGTTCTTGGGGGGCACCAGGATTTAATTTTACATGGGATTATGGCTTTCGAGTAGGAACTGGTTATGACTTTGTCTATGATCAATGGGACTGTGCCCTCTACTGGACCTGGTTTCGGACAGACACAAATCGCTCTATCCCCTCTCAACCTAACACTACGATCAGCCCGGAATTTGACGCCGCTTTTTTAACCGGAAACTCTGCTCAAAGCCTGCAGGGCAATTGGAGTCTTCTTTTCAATATGTTCGATTGGGAATTGGGGCGAAGTTATTGGGTTAGCAAAGGTTTGTCTTTGCGCCCCTTCGTAGGAGTAAAAGGGGGATCGATCCGTCAATCTATTCATGCACATTATTACGATCTGACTATTCAAAATGTCCTTACAACCAACTCAGGAAAAGAGCATTTAAAAAACAATTTTTGGGGAATAGGACCTTCAGGAGGAGTCGACACAAAGTGGAATATTAAAACTTTAGGATCCCACTTTTTACATTTTTTCGGCGACTTTTCTATAGCAACAATGTGGGGAAATTGGACTTGTACAGACGTGTACAGAAGCACAGTTCCTCAAACATACTCCATAAAGACAAAAAATTCAGCTCTAGGGGCTCTGATGTTCCAAGGATTTGTAGGAATCGGATGGGATGCTGATCTTCGCTCATGCAAATCCCATTTCTCTGCCAAATTAGGATTTGAAACACAGCTTTGGTTAAACCAACTCCGAATTTCTACCCTCCAAATCCAGCGCCTACATGGTGATTTAACTCTGCAAGGATTAACATTCAATTGTCAGTTTGATTATTAAAAAGGAAAAACAAGTGGTAATTAGAGACATTTTTAAGGCTATGCGCCAAATAACCTCTGTTTTTTCTCTTATGATCCTTGGGCATCTTTATGCGGATGATGGATTACCCAACCCTTCTGCCCGACCACAAGAACAACCGAGAACCATTGATGTATTTTTGGATGCGCTCTATTGGTACACAACTGAAAATGTGGATTGGGCATTTACCCTCCACCATAAGGGAAACTCCACACAGACCAACTATAAAGCCTTTGTTTTTAATTGGGCTCCTGGCTTTCGAATCGGACTCGGTCATAACATGGAACACGATCGTTGGGATACACAGGCAAGTTATACCTGGTTTCAGTCCAAAGCATCGGGCGCGGCAGACGGGTCAATTACTCCTGGTTTTTTCGCCGCACGACTCTCCGCTTTAGAGCCCTTCTCCAAAGGTCATGCCAGCATCAATCTCCACTACAATATGTTTGACTGGAGTTTAGGCCGGGCCTTTCTCGTTAGCAATCACCTGTTTTTACGCCCATCGATAGGGATGAAAGCAGGATGGATCACCCAAACCATCCATTCTTATTGGGAGCTTTTCGATTTTATTGGTTCTAATTCCCTTTTTGCTAGAGAGAATTTAAAACAGAGCTTTAAAGGAGGTGGACCGAAAGGAGGCGTAAGCAGCAAATGGCAGCTTGGAAATACGAAAAAGCATTTCTTCAGCCTCATCAATACATTCGAAGCTGGGTATCTTTGGGGTCATTGGTCGATCCAAGATAAATATGAGGACACTTTAGCTACCACAATTTCTACAATCACAACACCGCGTAGCTTTGGATCCTTCATGCTCCATTGTTTTATGGGGCTAGGGTGGGACGTCAATTTCGATCACGATCGGGCTCATTTTGAATGTAAATTGGGTTATGAGATCGAGGATTGGTTCAATCAATGCCAACTCTTTACTGACATTAATGGAGCTCAAAACAATGATCTAATCTTGCAAGGATTTAGTGCAAGCTTAGGCTTTGATTTTTAAACAGAAAACTTTTTGTGATGACAAAACAAAAAAAATCACATCACTTTAAATAGGATCGATCATGTTGACTAAACAAATCGCCAGAACAAAAGAACTCAATTTTATAAAAAAAATAAAAACGGCATTATTTTTATTTATATTCATCAATTTTATATTTCATTCGCACGCCATATATTGCAACGATTTTAATTTCACACAATCAAACAAAGAAATACTAACGTATTATCTGTCTATCGCAGATTTCGCACAAAGCTTCATTGAAATACCAACCTCTAATGTCTCAGGTGATAGTTCTACAATCAGTTCCATGTATCTTGCAGGAAGATCGGCAATTTATAACAACGATAATAAGAAAGTTGGAACTTGTTCTGCTTCGTTTTTATGTATGCAAAATGAAGATGGAATCTACACAGATATATCCAACTTCATATCTGTTGATAATGGATTAATAGTATCATGGTTTACTCCTACAGCATTAGTAAATTTAGAATTAGATACCATCATAAATTCCATGGTTACTGAATGCATGGTGGAGGCATCTACAAAGATTGGTGTTAATCCATATTACGGGCAGACATTTAGCTTAATTGTTTCATCGGATGACGGAAAAATCTATTTTGAATTTACAAGAACAGGAACGATTTTCTGATTTAATGTAAAAATTTTCGAACCCAAAAGGCTTTTGAAATCACAGAAAACCATCGAATTGCAAGTCTGGTTTTTTTATTTGGAATTTTACTTCTTTTAGCTATTTATTTTGGATGCTATGGTACGTTCAGGATTAAAGAAATTTCATGAAACGCATCTTGACCTTGTTTTCTTTACTAGCAATCACCATTTCAGGGACTATTGATGCTAAATGCTGCTGTGAGCCCCAGGACTATTCCTTCTACATCAAAGTTGGCACAGGAGTCTCCGTTTCTGACTTTGCCAATGTTGTGGCCTCGCCTCCAACGTGGAATCCTGCAGTTCAAGGTTATAATGCAAAATTAGGAAACGAAGCAATTGCCGATTTTGGCATTGGTTGCGAACTCATTCATTTAATGGATTTGGAAGTCAGTGTTTCTAATCGTTCTACCTTTAAATATAGAAAATTCCAAACTCCGGTCTCTGGTGGGGGCTCTTACACAAGAGAATTTGATCTTAACGTAACACCCATTATTTTTTCGGTAAATTTCCTGGGACTAGATATTCCCCATTTAAATTGGAATATTTCTTGCGGCAAGCTTTATCCGATTATTGGTGCTGGGATAGGTGTTAGCAATCTTTTAATAACAAATTTCAGAACAACGGGATTGCCTCCGTCCGGAGCTTCTGCCCCTTTTGCAAGTTTTTCTGCGGAAAATCAATACACACTTCGAAAAAATTTTACTTACACAGCTCTTGTTGGTTTAGAATACAATTACAAGGAATGTTGGGCTATTGGAACGGGTTACCGTTGGTTTGATGCTGGCAATTTTAAAGGACCTCGATATCAAAGAGTTGCTACCGGAGCTGCCGTTGATGTGGCTGGAGAGGAATGGGAAATGCGTTTTAGATCTAATGAATGGTTTATTGAATTTAAAATTTTCCTCTAAGAAAACGACAAGCTCCGGTGATGAAAAATAGTGCCTAAACCGCCACATCTTCCAGCGTCCCTAAAACACCCCCTGACATTCACCGTATGTTGTGGTAATGTTACCTAAAAACCAAAATTTTGCTACCACATTCTAGCAGTAAATTAAAATTTTTGATACACTCTCACCTCATTTTACGAGGTATTCATGCGTCATTGGTTGGTTTTCATCTTCTTTATAAGCGCGAATCTTTTTGCTCAATCTCTCAACGTCCCTAACGGAACTGCGATTTATCCAATCAATCTCATGCAAAGAGGGAAAGACATCGTCAACATGATCACGACGCTTTCAACCACTCCTTTCACAACAACTTATGGAAATTCAGAATTAGCGATTCAAACAAGAATGCTTAATAGCCTTGGTCAATCAATTTTGATTCGTAACGTTGTCAGCTCAAATGTTTGGCCCACTACAAATAGTACAATTTTGATCATTGGCTCTCAATTTACAAAAGGCAATAATAACTCTTTAACGTTTTATGTAGTGCCAGTAGAACAAATTGTAGAGGTCATCTATTCGGCGTATAATCCGCTCATTCCTGGAAACTCTTTTGCTACCATGGTAACAACGGGAATTCTTCCCTTTTATGAAGAAAATTTGTCGCAAAGAGCTACTGACATTATCAACGTCTTTTCAATCATTAAAAAGAACGCCACCTATTTTAGATTCAAAAGCTCTTCTTACTTTACTCTACAAACGACTTTAAGCGGATCCTATACGCCTCCTTTACCCAACGGCGCCATTCCCTTTGTCCAGTGTGTTGCTTCGACACCAAATTACTTGTGTAGTACCAATAACATTTCTGGCTTCACTTCCAATGGCACACTTTTATACGTTACCTATAATTCATCCAATATATTGATAGGGTCTAGCTATTTGATCGTTGGGACAGAACAAATCTACGGGATCAATTATTACCCAAATCCTTAGAAGCTGTCTTGGAGACAATTTTCGGGCGTCATTAACAGGGCCTTTTCATGAAAAGGCCCTGCCCCTATTACTTGTGGCAACGTATCAGTATACAGATAATGTGGATCCATTGAAATGATTGCCCCACTCACATCAATGCTGCCTAATAATGCCGGCAATGCTGTACGTTCACATTTTTTATCTCGGCAAAATGCGCTATGTCCGAGATCGTATTACAGCCCGATAAATAGCTACACAGGATTACCAAAATAATGTACCAGGCAGGATAAATAACTCTCTCACTCTTACGAGGGTCGGGAAATTGTGAAAAATTATATCACGAGTTGTTACAACAAGGGACTCCGGAGGAGTTAAGCAACTTGGCAGGGAACATGTCGCACCTACTTAATTATATAGTACAAGTAAACCCGAAATTTGCTAGCGATGAGAAGATTTTTGATGTTTACAGCGCAATTTGCTTCGAAACGAATAACCGAAGATATCCGCCTGAAGATCAGTTAAAACAAAAGGTTTTAAATCTTCTTGGAATCGAACCAAAAATCGCCCTTAGACCCACCTGTTGGGAGGTTTTTTAAGATAACAGAAGAGTCTGCTGACCAAGAGGCGGTTAAAAAGGCCTATCATAAATTTGCTCTGCGACTTCATCCAGATAAACTACGTAACGACCCGCAAGTTACAATAAAAACAGAAGCTTTCAAATTGATTCAGGCTGCCTATGATGAGATTTTTAAAGAGAAGGAATGGAGAAAATAGTTCTCTGCCTTCCCATTTTTGCTTATCTTCGAAGAACTTTTGATTGGATCAGGATTCAAAGATCGTTTTCTAACTTACAGCTTTTAAAATTTACATGATAATCATTAGAGAGAAAACGCTTCATTTTTTCTAGCATTGGATATAAAACTTTGTCCAGCCTCATTCAAAGGAGCTCTTGCAGCCTCTAGATAATTATGTGGATGAATAAATTCTAACGAAGGATTGATACTTCTTAGTTTTTCCAAACCTTCTAAATAAAGTTCATCATCAGTCATCCATTCATTTTTTATCACTTCAAAAACTCCTAAATTCCATTCTGTATGAATACGAGGTAAAAAACTTGACAACGATGCATTTGAGGATCTGGCTTGATTTAATGCCCTGAATAGTAGAGCCGTGATTAAATAAATCCTATTTGCTCGATGACAAATTTTCTCTGTTTGTCCGCCATGTTTTTCCACAAATTTATAGAGCTTATCAAGAATAGCTCTATTAGAAGGAATTTGAAAATTATAAGATTCCATATAAGGCTTCAATAGATCATAAAGCTCAATTTCAGTTACCTTATCAATATCAATCTCCTGAAATTTTTTAAGTTCTTTATGCCAAAACCTAATTTTTAAGATCTCTCCCTTCCAATTGACAGAAATTGATTTTTTTACAAATACAGGATTAACAAAACATTTGATTTTTGTTTTACCTTTATTATCATATTTTTCTTGCTTGAGTTCAAGTTTTGAAAAGGAACCTGTAAACGTAGGAGGGGCATAAAGAAAGTTGCTTTCTTCATTTTCAGCCCTATTCCTTGGGTCGTTGTCAATCAAAGCAGCATCTTCAATAGGACCCTGTAAAATAGCTGATAATTTTTTCTTTCTAAAACAACAATGATTTTCTGAAAATATCAAAATATTATCACGAATTTTATCGTATTTTTTATCTCCTAAAGAACGCTTCAAAAGTGACGCAACAAGGGGTTTATTTCTGGAACTGTGAGCAGCACTAAAAAAAGAAAGTTTAACATCTTCTATTTGACATAATAATTGAATGAATTCAATAACCCCTGGAAACACATAGTGAGTTATATCTCTTGCACTAAGAATACTTCCCTTTCTCATATAAAAAGCTGCAATTTGAGCAGATGACGTTTTCGTAAGCATCCACTGCTGGTATGTACTAAGGCTCATCAAGACATCATCGATATCTAAAACAACATTAAAGAACCGAGTATTAATTCTTTCCTTAGCTAAACATTGACTTTCCTTATTAGCTGCAGCTGATCTTTCTTGTGAATAATTTTCCCAAAGCTTAATATAGAAAGAATCTTCATAATTAAAACAATGCGGTTCCATTACAGAATTACCATATAATAACATTCGGATCCGTTCAGCAATTTGTAATACAGACATCGTATAGCACGAGCGGATATCGCCATAAATTTGATGGACCCCTTGCCATTTTTCAATTCCAGGATCCCATTTATAGCAAGGATCATTATGGATTTTTTTCCATGTTTCAGGTTTATAGTCACATTCATAGATCCAACGAACATTATGAAAAATTTCAGAGACTTTTTCTACAATTTTTTTTCCTTCAAAATTATAAACATCAAAAGTCAAAATTATAAATGCTCTTTGATCCGAATTAGTACCTATCATTATTGGATCTGTCACAGCCTCTTCGCTAACCGAACCGTATAATCCTGTCAAATGCTTCTGGTCCACAGTTTTTAATTTATCAAATTTTTGCACGCCACCACAAGCTTCAACAATTTCTGGCGGGTATAACTTTGAAAAAGTTTCTATTGCGACATGCGCGCATTGCTCTAGTTCTTTTTCCGAAGCAAAAGAACGTGGATTGAGGGTAGAGACGATGGGAAAGTTTGCTTGAGAAGAACTAGAAGAGGATTCTGAGGAAGGTTTGTTTAATAGGCTAGTTCTTAATGATCTTCTAACGAGATTAGGAATCGCTGCGGGCTTCTTGTCCAAGAAGGAGTCTTTCAGAGGCA
>Ga0206895_1192_pt1 | contig 15723 bp, 7 predicted proteins | sample Alteio_BWOrgHeat_51_FD_152967 | JGI IMG/M metagenome (GOLD analysis project Ga0206895, IMG submission 152967) | Enriched cells from forest soil in Barre Woods Harvard Forest LTER site, Petersham, Massachusetts, United States -... | ecosystem: Environmental > Terrestrial > Soil > Temperate forest > O...
GGTTATTGAACCTGATCATTTTATTCATTGGATCCTCGTTGCCGAAATATTTTTTTGCTATTTCATCTGTGATCATCACAGTGAAAGGGTCGAGCAATGCTTTTTGAGGATTGCCTTTTACCATATCTATATTGAAGAAATCAAAAACATTCTCATCGGCATAAAACGATCTTTCTTCTGTGAATACTTTTTCTTCATACTTAACGGGCGTTTTACCATTGGGTAGTAAACGGGTTACTTTTTGTATATCGGGAAAATAATTCTGCAGCAGCGGCCCGAACGGCGGCGCAACCGTACCTAAACGCAGTGTTACGGTACCATCTTTATTATTAAAATTCCGTGTAACGCGGTAGATACGATCGGCATTGGTGTTATACTTATCATAACTCGTTTCATGTAAAATGTATACTGTTATCAACAGGCAACAGGTGAGCCCCATGGTAAGGCCAAACAGATTAATGAAAGAAATGAACTTATGTTTCATCAGGTTTCTCCATGCCATTTTGAAATAATTCTTTATCATATGTTGAACGTTTACTTAATTAAGTATTATTATTCTTTATAGGTTCATAGTCCATAGACCATGGTCCATGGTCTATGGTCTATTCCGTCCTCAAACTCTTCACCGGGTTCGCCACTGCTGCTTTGATCGCCTGGTAACTCACGGTGATCAATGTGATCACTACTGCACCAACGGCGGCGAAGAAAAATATCCACCACGAAATATTAGAACGGTATGTATAATTCTCCAGCCACTTACTCATGAAATAATTGGCAGTAGGTACGGCGATCAATAATGAGATGCCCACCAGTTTCATAAAATCTTTCGACAATAAACTCCAGACATTGATTACCGATGCACCCAGGATCTTTCGAATACCGATCTCTTTAGTGCGTTGTTCTGCAGTAAAGGAAGCCAGCCCGAAAAGCCCGAGGCAACTGATGAATACAGCAAACACCGCAAAGAAAACAGACAGCTTGCCGATACGTTCCTCCGAATTGAATTTCTTTGCATATTCCACATCCGCAAACCTGTAATCGAATGGCGCTTCGGGGTTATATTTTTTAAATACGGGAGCGATCTTTGCCACGGCTTCTTTCACACTCATCGAAGGATTTATTCTTATATTGATCACACTTGCTGACGGATAGTCTATCATATATAAGATAGGTTTCACTGGCGCAAAAGGCGATTCCATCACCATGTCGTGGATCACGCCGATCACTTTATATGTTTTAAAATTGTCTTTGCCATCCTCATGCCTGACCAATTCACCAACCGGATCTTTCAGCCCCATATATTTTGCCGCTGCTTCATTGATGACCATGCCTGAGCTGTCTGTTATATAATCCCTTGAAAAATCGCGGCCTTCTTTAAATTGTAAACCGACTGTCTTGCCAAAATCATGTGTTACCCAGATCGTTCCGAAAGTTGGTGTGAAAGCAGGGTCTTTTCCTTTCCATTCAAAACCGCTCTGGTTGCTCCATACTTCTGTTGCAGGGCTTGATGATTCAGACATATCAGCTACTGCGCCTGTATGAATAAGATCGCTGCGCAGTGCTTCATAATGGCCATGTAATTCAGGCGTGCTGATATCAACTTCTACCAATCCTTCGCGCGTATAACCAACGGGCCTGTCTTTGGCAAACTGTATCTGCCGGAAAACAATGATGGTAGCAATGATCAACGAGATGGATACAGAGAACTGCAATACCACCAATACTTTTCGTGGTATAGATGCAAACCTTCCTGCTTTAAAAGTTCCTTTTAATACTTTGATGGCATTGAATGAAGAAAGATAAAATGCAGGATAGCTGCCTGATAGTAACCCTGTAAAAAATGAAAAGCAAAGTATTACCAACCAGAATGTGCCGCTTGCCCATGGGAGGGCCATTTTTTTATCAGACAGGTCATTGAACCAACCCAACGATAACTGAACCAAAATGATGGCAAGGATACAGGAGAGAAAACTGATCAGCAATGATTCGCTGAGAAACTGGAACACAAGCTGCTTGCGTAATGAACCAACTGCTTTACGTATGCCGATCTCTTTTGCGCGTTTTTCTGAACGCGCCGTACTCAGGTTCATAAAATTGATGCAGGCAAGCAACAACACAAACAAACCAATGATGCCAAACATCCATACAAACTGTATACTGCCGCCTGTGTTAACACCGTTTTTAAATTCAGTATACAAATGCCATTTGCTCATGGGATGCATGATCACTTCGGGTTTGTCTTTCCTGTCATGCCCCTCAAGGCCGCCTTTTATTTTTGCAGCTACCTGTTTCTCATCTGCATTGTCTGCCAGCTGTGCATATAATTGAAATGAATTATTATCCCAGTTGGCCTCTGATCTTTTAACCCAGCTATTTGCATCCGCATAATATTGCCAGGTGTTTAAATAAGTAACAGACCTGAATTCTGAATTGTATGGGAAGTCTTCAAATACCGCAGTTACTTTAAGGCTGGTGGTATTATCTACTTTTATCAGCTTGTTGATCGCATTGTCATTGCCAAACAGGGCCGTTGCAAGCGACTGGCTGATGGCAATGGAAGACGGATCATTCAAACAATCAGCGGCGCCTTTTAAAATTTTGGGAGAAAATATCGACAAAAAATCAGGCTGCACCGACATGCCGCGTTTGTTTAATTTTTGTTCGCCTGCACTAAGTATATGCGACTGGTTCCAGGAGCCCAGAGAAACTTTTTTAAAATCGGATGCATATTTAGTACGCAGTTCATCAGCCAGCGGGATAGGGATGGAGTTGAATGTAGACACATCATCGCCATGCTTTGAATTTTCTTTGATGCGTACGATACGGTCATAGTTGCTGAAGTTCCTGTTATAAAAAATTTCATCGCAGATCCAGAAACCGATCAGCATAGCAACGGCCATACCCACTGCAAGCCCTGCAATGTTGATAAAAGAATACACTTTGTTGCCGGTAAGGTTCCGGATGGCGATCTTGAAATAGTTCTTTATCATATGCTGAACATTTACTTAATTAAATAGTATCATTCTTTTATAAGGCTCATGGTCAATGGTCAATAGTCAATGGGCAGTAATTAATTACCTATTCATCATTCACTACTCACTCCGTCCTCAAACTTTTCACCGGGTTTGCAACAGCCGCTTTCACGGCTTGTATACTTACTACTACTATTGTTATCACGATAGCGCCAATGCCGGCGATCATGAAGATCCACCACGACATGGCCGCCCGGTAATGATAACCCTGCAGCCATTTCTGCATAAAGTACCATGACAGGGGCACAGCGATCAGGAAAGAAATGATCACCAGTTTTACAAAATCCTTTGAAAGCAGGTTCCACACATTCAGCACGGAAGCGCCCAATACTTTTCTTACACCTATCTCTTTTTTTCTTTGTTCGGCAACGAATGAAGTAAGCCCAAACAAACCCAGACATGAAATAAGCACAGCAAGCAAAGTGAAGAAGCCGGAAAGTTTGCCGATGCGTTCTTCATCACCGAATTTTCTTGCATATTCATCGTTCACGAATCTGTATTCGAAAGGCTTTGCAGGATTGAATCGTTTGAAAACGCTTTCAATTTTACCCAATGCAGTTGCTGCACCTGAACCTGGATTGATCTTAAGGATCGCAAGATCATTTTTGTCGCTTGATAAATTGAATATGGTTGGTTTTGCATCATCATACGGCGAACCCATAACCATGTTGCGGACCACACCAATGATCTCTAATGGTTTACCCCACCATTGTACAGTTGTGCCTACAGGATGTTTCAGCCCCATAAAATTTGCGGCTGCTTCATTTATGATCAATCCTGATGAATCTGTTGCAAAGTCTCTTGAGAAATCGCGGCCATCTTTAAATGCCCAGCCTACTGTTTTACCGTAATCATACCAAACATCTACGTTGCCAAAATCAACAGAAAGATTCGGGTCTTTTCCGGGCCAGGTGAGGCCGCTGGTGCTCGAACCCAGATTGGTTGTTGAACTTCCCGATGCGGCCATCGATACAATAGCGCCTGATTGGATCAGTTCTTCTTTTACGGCATCGAAATGTTCAAGCACCTGTGATACATCTGTGGAGATGGTGATAAGCCCGTCGCGGTTATAACCAACGGGCCTGTTCTTCGCAAATTGTATCTGGCGATATACCGTGATAGTACCAATAATGAGTATCACGGAAACAGAGAACTGCATTACCACCAATACTTTGCGCGGCACAGCAGCGAGCCTGCCTGCTTTGAATGTGCCTTTTAAAACTTTCACCGGGCGAAAAGATGAAAGATAAAATGCGGGATAACTTCCTGCAACGATGGCAGTAAAAAGTATAAAGCCAATGCTGATGAGCCAGTAAACAGGATTCGTCCATGGCATCAGAATATTTTTACCGGCAACCGAGTTAAATGCAGGCAATGCCAACTGTACGAATAGCAACGATAACAGGAATGCAAATACAACGGTTAACAATGATTCGCTGAAAAATTGAAATATCAATTGTCTTCTCAGGCACCCCACTGTTTTGCGGATGCCTACTTCTTTTGCGCGTTTCTCACTGCGTGCCGTACTTAAGTTCATAAAATTGATACAGGCCAGCAGCAGTACAAATATTCCGATGATGCCAAACAGGCGGACATATTGTATGGCACCGCCTGTATTCACGCCATCGTGGAATTCAGAATACAGGTGCCACTTGTTCATCGGCTGAAGAAAAAGAGCCGGCTTCTTTTTGGCAAGTTGTGCATTTACTCTTTTCAGTTTTGCATCCCTGATCTTTGCGGAAACGGTATTGAGATCTGCATGATCATTCAATTGAACATACAGGCTGAATGCATTGGGCCGCCACGGATCGGACATGGCTCTGATCCATTCAACATTATTATAAAGCAGATCCCATGTTGTAACAAAACCAAGATTAGCAAAAGTGGAATTCTGCGGAATATCTTCATATACACCGGTTACTTTCGTGAGCAGCCTGTCATCAATTTTAAAGGATTGATTGATAGGATTCTCATCGCCGAAGATGGCTTTTGCAGCAGAAGCAGAAAGCAGAACAGACGAAGGGTCATTCAAACTTTTGTCGCCGAGTAACATTTGCAATGTGAACATATCCGGCGCTTCTTTCTCAAAAAAACCTCCGTTCTGTTTGATTATTTTGTCATGATAGGTAATGGTATGATCGCCCACCTGCGCACTCATTACAATATGTTTGAAATCGCCGCCATAGTTTTTGCGCAGTTCTTCTGCAAGCGGGTAGGGTACCTCATTCCAGGTTTGCACTTCGCCGTTATTGGTCACATTCTGTATTACCTTCGCGATGTGATCGTAGTTTTTAAAATTCTTGTCGTAAGAAATTTCATCAAACATCCATAAAGCGATCAGGATGGCAACCGTCATACCCACAGCGAGGCCACCGATGTTGATAAAGGAATACATCCTGTTTTTACCGAGGCTTCGCCAGGCGATTTTGAAATAGTTTTTTATCATACGATTGACTTTGTTTATTCGTTTATTAGTCTACTTGTTTATTGGCCTTATTGATTTGTTTGCCTGCCTGTCTCATATGACTAAACCAACCATACCAAGAAACAAATAAACCAGTAAACTATTCTGTCCTCAAACTCTTCACCGGATTCGCCATCGCTGCTTTTACTGCCTGGAAACTGATCGTTGCCAATGCTATTGTAACAGAAAGCAATCCGGCAATGGCAAATACCCACCATTCAATATTTATGCGGTAAGCAAAATCCTGCAGCCATGAATGCATCACATAATAGGCAACAGGTGAAGCCAGCAGGAAAGCGATCAATACGAGCCAGATAAAATCCTTTGATAAAAGCAATACGATGTTTGGAATGGAAGCGCCCAGTATTTTCCTGATGCCTATTTCTTTGATTCGTTGTGTTGTGGCAAAAAGCGATAGCCCAAGCAAACCCATTGAAGCGATCAGTACCGCAAAACCCGCAAACAGGCTGAACGCTTTCCCGAATAACTGGTCGTTTTCATATTGTGCATTGAACCTTGTATCAAGAAATGAATAGTCAAATAAATTACCCGGAAAGAACGCTGTATACTTTGCTTTGATGTCTGCAATGGTAGCCGTGAGATCGCCTGTATTTACTTTTATAGAGATCGGGTTGCGGGTTCCATAAAATGGCTGCAATACGATCGGCTCTAATGGATAACGGAGAGATTTTTGGTGAAAATCGTTCATAATGCCGATCACTACCCAGTCTTTATTATACAGCGAGATCGATTTCCCGATCGCGTCTTCATTGGAAGAGAAGCCAAGTAATTTAACTGCAGACGCATTGATCAGGATATTGTGAAGCTTGTTGTAATCACTGTTATAATCTTCTTTCGACAAATTTCTACCCGCCAGTAATTTGATATCATACAGGTCAAGGAAATCAAAATCGGCGCCCATGTTCCTTACGGTATAATGGTTGCCGCTTACATCATCCGTTCTGTGTACATCAAATGCGCGGCTCATTTCGCCACCCACCAATGTGTTTGAAGTAGCCACATTTTTTACATTCGCTATCTTTCTTAGTTCCATTTTGAAACTGTTTTCTTTGGTAATGAAAGAAGAATCGAAATTGTTGAAATATGGCGCGTTCACGACCATCACCTGGTTGATATTCAATCCAAGTTCCTGTTTGCTCATAAACCTGATCTGTTTGTACACTACGAATGAACCGATGATCAAAGCAATAGTAACGGCAAATTGGCCTACTACCAATCCTTTGCGCAACACGATCCCTTTTTTGGATGCGGTGAATTTTCCTTTCAAAACCAATATGGGTTTGAATGAAGAGAGTACAAATGCCGGGTAGAATCCTGAGATAAAAATGCCGGCAAGCATAAGTGTTAATAATCCTATGGTAATACTGTATCCGCCCAAACTTTTTTGAAGGAGCATTGACAGAGAAAGATTGTGCTGGATAAGTTTATTAAATAATTCCTGGAAAATAAATACGAATCCGAAAGCCAGGGCTAATGCGATAATGTTTACGATCAAAGATTCTGTTAGAAACTGCCGGATCAATTGCCCGTTCGTTGCACCCGTTACTTTTCGTACGCCTACTTCTTTTGCCCTTTCAGCAGAACGAGCCGTGGAAAGGTTGATATAATTAACCCATGCAATAACGATGATAAAACAGGCGATAATAAGCAAACCCCACATAACAGTGGCGCTTCCGGTTTTGCCTATCTCGTATTCGAAATCTGAATAGAGGTGTGCTTTGGCCAAAGGCTGCAGAAAAAATTTCTCCACACTGCCCGAGATCTTGTTTCCCTGAAAATGCCTGTCGCTGAAAGCGCCGAGTTTTGCCTGTAATGTTTTGTAATCCGTACCGGGCCTCAGTTGTATGTAATGCCAGAAATTAGAAACAGTGAAATCATAATCTGCCTGTTTAAATGAATTCTGGCCAGAATATATAGTTGCGTACGATGAGAGGATATCGAACTGCAAATGCGAGTTTTCCGGAACATCCCGGCAAATACCTGTGATCTTATAAGGCGTTGAATCTTTTCCGACTATAATGGTCTTGCCAAGTACCTCTGAGAAATCATTATTCTTTATTCCGAAAAAATTGCTGGCAGTTGTTGCGGTCAGCACAGCCGTATGCGGATCGGTCAAAGCATTTTTTTCATTACCCGCCAGCAAAGGGTAGGAGAACATGGTGAGAAAAGAATTATCTACACCGATAATAGCCTGATGGCTGAATTTTTTTGTATCGATGCTGATAATACTGCTGCCAAGCGGTTCCACCCGGGCATGATTGATCACTTCAGGATAATCATCCTGCATTGCCTTGCCTATTGCGGAATAAGTGATCGTTCCATGCTGTATCAATTTGCCGTTCTGGTAACGGTCATTCGAAACACGGTAAAGATCATTCACATTTTTATTGAACTGGTCGTAACTCAATTCGAAATTTACAAACTGAAGTATCAGCAGGCAGGCAGCCATACCAATAGACAGGCCCACGATATTGATCAAAGAGAATACCTTATTCTTTTTGATGTTGCGCCAGGCGGTTTTGAAATAACTTTTTATCATGATCGGGGTGTTATAATTTTTTAGAATCAGTTGTTGCTCATGGTCAATTGTCAATCGTCAATCGTAAGTAGTGAGTCGTGAGTAAGAGAATTACTTATTCACGCCTCACGATTGACGCCTCACGATTCACTACTCCGTTCTCAAACTCTTCACCGGGTTTGCTACTGCCGCTTTTACAGCCTGGAAACTGATGGTGGCAAAAGCAATACAAACCGAAATAATTCCTGCCACTGCAAATACCCACCAGCTGATGTGAATGCGGTAAGCAAAATCTTCCAGCCATTTGTTCATCAATAAAATTGTTACAGGAATGGCAACAAAGAATGAGATGATCACCAGCCGTAAAAAGTCTTTTGATAAAAGCACCAGCAACTGTTTCACTGATGCGCCCATTACTTTCCGGATGCCGATCTCTTTTCTGCGTTGCAGGATATTGTATGCAGATAAACCCGCCAGCCCAAAGCATGCTATCAATATGGCAAGCAATGCGAATATGCTGAAGATGCTTCCAAAAAGCTGGTCGGATTTATACTGGTGATTGTACGAATCATCCAGGAAAAAATAATTGAACGGGTCTTCGGGAAAATATTTTTTCCATTCTGTTTCTACCGAAGCCACTGTTTGCCGGATATTTTCCGGTCCCATTTTTACAGAATAATACTGTCTTGAATTTGGCCGCAGCAAAAAGATCATCGGATCCACTTTCTTCTGTAAACCGAGGTGATGAAAATTGGTTACCACTCCGGCAATGGTAAACGTATCGCGCCTTACTACTTTTTGATTTACGGCGGCCTGCGCATTGTCAAATCCCAATGCTTTCACGGCTTCTTCATTTAAAAGGATTGCTTTTTTATCCGTTGCCATCTCTTTCGAAAAATTTCTTCCCGCCGCCATTTGGATCTCGTAAGAAGGGATGAAATCATAATCGATACCTATATTATATAGTGTAACGGCTTTATTCTCGCTTCCCAGTTTTTTCACGCCATTGGTCCAGTATATTTCGGTTCCCATCACGCTCGTGGAAGCAGTAACATTCTTAACATTATGTATGTGCAGGATATCATCTTTGAATGGCTGGAACGTGCCGTTGAAAACAGAATCCGTCATGGCTGAAGGCCCTTCCAGCACAAGGGTTTGACTGATATTGGTTCCTAATTTCTGGTTACGCATATAACTCAGCTGCTGGTACACGATCATTGTACCGGCAACAAGTACAACCGATGTAATAAATTGTGCAACGATCAATGTTTTGCGCAAGAGTATGCCGCTTGAACTGTTCTTGAAGATTCCTTTCAAAACAGTTACCGGTTTGTATCCCGATAAAACAAAAGCAGGGTAGATGCCGGCAAGAAAACTTCCTAAAAAGAACAGGGATAAAAATCCTGTCCAGTATTCTTTGGGCAGATGAAAACCGGTCACAACATCGCGCCCGGTAAAACGGTTGAATGCGGGCGTTAATAAAAAAGCTGCAATAATGGCCAAGACCAATGCCATGATATTTAATACAAAACTTTCCGTAAGGAACTGCCCGATAAGATCGGAACGCAATGCACCCAATACTTTCCGCACACCTACTTCTTTAGCTCTTTCAACGGAACGTGCGGTTGCCAGGTTGATATAATTGATCCATGCAATAAAAATAATGAGCACACCGATCAGGAACAGAAAAGAAACCGTTTGCCCATCGCCGTTCACTTCTGCTTCCTGGTTATAATTTGAATACAGATGTATGTCGCCAAGCGGAAGTGAATGCAGTTCATTTCTTACATTATTCTTTTTCGACCATTCCTGGTTATTCATATGCTCATCACAAAATGCAACCAGTTTTGCATCGAACTGTTTGATATCCGTTCCGGGTTTTAATTTTACATACGTGTAGAAATCATACCATCCAAAACTGGTCTCTGTTGAATTGGATGTATCACCATTCAGCCTTTGAAATTTCCCCAGTGATTTATATGATACGAGGTAATCGATGATCAGATGCGAGTTCAGCGGATAATCTTTAAAAACGCCTGTTACCTGGTAGATGCGGGGAATGGTACTTCCTTTCTGCACAAGTGTTTTGCCAACCGGCTCCTCATTGCCAAAATATTTTTTCGCTGTTGTTTGTGAGAGTATTATTTTATCCGGCGCATCCAATGCTGTTTCCGTATCGCCTTTCTGCAACTGTACACCGATCATGCTGAATACAGATGGGTCGGCATAATATCCTTTCTTTTCACTGAAATGAATATCCCTTGCATCATTTGACAATAACATTTCTGCATCTATCAAACGGCAATAATTCAATACTTCAGGGTATTCTTTTTTTAATGCGGGGCCAATGCCCGGATAACTGGTGGCAGATTTCCATTGCAGCTTTCCCTGTTGGTAACTGTCGAGCCGGAGACGAACAATATCACCTGCTTCTTTATTAAATTTATCATAACTCTTTTCATAAGAAACATACTGGAATATCAGCAGGCAGCAGGTAATGCCGATAGCGAGACCTGCAACATTCAGCAAAGAATATCCTTTCCTCTTTATGAGGTTGCGGAATGCGATCTTGAGGTAGCTTCTTATCATATGAATGTTTATTTTTTTCAATTGTCAGGGGTGAACGGTGAGCGGGGAAATTGCCTACTCACCACCGACGACTCACGATTCACTACTCCGTTCTCAAACTATTCACCGGGTTTGTTCTTATTGCGTGCCAAACTTTAATTCCTGATGTAAATGCAGTGATCGCGAATAACATTGATACAGCGCCGATCAACGAGCCAGACTGTACGCCCGCATTTACTTTAAAGATGTTATCAAGCAGTAATCTTGCGAGTGCAAGGCCGCTGTAGCAGCCCAGCACAGCAGATACGATAAAGATCCAGAAGTAACCTTTGTTGATCAGTACCAGTATGTGTTTCGGATCGGCTCCCACAATTCTGCGCAATGCGATCTCCTTTTTTTTCTTCAAAGCAGTTAATGAAACCAGGGCGAACAGGCCGGTTGCAGTTAATAAAATACTCACCATGGCAAACCAGAAAAATATGGTAGCAATACTGTCGGTTACATGATAGGCTTCGGCTTTGATATTATTCTGGTAAAAAGCATTGAACGGTTTTAACGGAAATAATCTTTTCCAGGCATCATTCACTTTTGCATACACATCAGTAAGGTCTTTTGGTTTTGCCTGTACAATGAGAAAACGAAACCTTCTTTCTTTGCCCAGCTTAACAGCCACCGGTTCCAATGGCCTGAACAGGCTTTCCGACTGAAAATCTTTCAGTACGCCAACCACAGAATAATCAACACTGTCTATATGTATTCTTTTGCCCAGCGCCTGCTGACCGCTCCATCCGTTTTGTGCGGCGAGCCTTTGTGTTACCAATAATGCATTTGCATAATCTGATTCCAGTTCGGGATTAAATCCTCTTCCTGCAACAATTTTTAACTGCATAGCAGCAGGATATTCTTTTCCTACTTCGAGATAATCGATCTGTTTTTTGATGCCTTCTATTTCTGCCACCACATTCCTGTTCGCAAAACCAATATGGTGGCGGGATCCGGCCAGGGCGGTTATTTGCGGTATGGTTGACAATTCATTTTTTAAAGCATTGTATGAAGTGCTGTCGCCCAGCGTTACGCCGATGGTGTTGTCGATACTGTAACCAAAATCATAATCACGCTGAAATGCAGTATTGTTTGAAAAAGCAATACCCGTTATCACAGTAATGATGGCGATGGTTAACTGCAACCCAAGCATTAAACGTGAATACAGGTTAGAACCGCCGAATTTTACCGTGCCCCTGAAAATAGCAGTAGGGTTGAAGCGGCTCATATAAAATGCGGGATAGGCACCCGCCAGTAAAGTTGCGCCTACAAAAAGGCAACCGATAAAAAGCAACAGGCCGGTATCATGGAAATAGTTTGCTGATACATTTATTCCGACAAACATTTGATTGAATGTCGGGATCCACCAGTTGTTGAGGACAACAGAAATGAAAATAGAAGCAAGCACAATGATGGCACATTCCAGGAGCAGTTGCCAGATCAACTGGCGGTGTGTGCTGCCCATTACTTTGCGCATGCCGATTTCTTTTAAACGCTTATTGGCATTGGCAACAGTTGTGTTGGAAAAATTTAAACAGGCAGAAAGAAAAATAAGGATAGCCAAACATAACGGGCCAATGGCTGCCGAACTTTGCGGGCGCTCGTATAAACTATTTGCGGCTATCACATCGCGCATGGAAGCATTTTGCCTGATGCTGATCAGTTTGAAAGATGCGATCTTGCGGTCATCCCTTGCTTTATTCTGAAGCGGTAAATATTTATCCAGCCCTTTTTCTACCCGCGCAACATCGGCAGGATTCGGGATGCTGAAAAATGCAGCATCAACAAAAGGCCGCCAGTCATCCGCCGCTATCTTTTTGCCATCATCTGTTAATTCATTTTCATAATGAGAAATGATCTCAGCATGTATGGTTGAGTTAAGCGGAACATCTTTCAACACACCTTTTACCGTGAGTTGCAGGTTGTTCTCGCCGGCATAAAAACTTAATACTTTTCCAATAGGGTCTGCAGAACCAAAATATCTTTTTGCAATTTTTTCCGTAATTAAAACAGCATTGCGGTCTGTAATGTCGTTGCTGCCGGCAAGCAGCGGAAAATTGAACACGGTAAAAAAAGAAGGGTCTGTAAAATAAACCTGTTCTGAAAATGTTTCGTTCTTATCATACCGCACATCAAGCCTGTCGCTGGTTAAACGCACGGCATCTTTGATTCCCGAAAGATCGTTCTTCGCCATCTGTACGGCTGCTGCGGGAAAAATTCCCTGCAATCCTTCACGGTCTTTATTGATAATGAGTGCACGGTAAACATGATCACGGTCTTTATGAAAATTATCGAAACTGAAAGAGAATTTATATGTCTGGTAACCCCACACCATGGCAGCGATACCGATTGCCATGCCGGCAATATTAATGATCGTGTAGCTTTTGTGGCGCCACAGGTTGCGGAAAACGACTTTTAAAATGTTCTTATACATAATACTTAGGTTTGTGTCTTTAGTGGTCGATAGACCATAGACCATGTCCATGGACTATGGTCTTTATTTACTCCGTCCGCAAACTATTCACCGGATTGGCCACTGCTGCTTTCATTGAGCGGTAACCAACAGTTATTGCTGCGATCACAAAAGTGTAAGCGATGGCAGTAAGAAAAATACCGGCACCCAATTGTATGCTGTATTTAAAATCCTGCAAATACTTCGACATCGCCCATCCTGCAAGCGGTGCGGCTACCATGAACGCAATGATCAATAAAATGCTGAACTCTTTGCCGAACATCCAGAGAATGTTCTGAATACTTGCACCCAATACTTTGCGTATGCCTATCTCTTTTGTTTTACGAAGGGCCATAAATGAAACCAATCCATATAAACCCAGGCAGCTGATAAAAATGGCGATCGCAGCAAATGCTTCGATGATCTCAAGCATAACCGTATCCAGTTCATAAAATTTTTCAATGCGTTTATCAAGGAACTCGGAACTGTACACGAATTCAGGATATGTTGCGTTCCAGGCTTTTTCGATAGCCGTCATGGTTGGCTTGATATTATTGAGGTTGATCTTCACCGCGTAATTATCATAATCACGTATGCTTGATGCGATCGTGATGGCCGCGATATCTGAACGGAACGAATTATTATAAAAATCTTTTACCACGCCAACTACCAGTGCACGCCTGCCGCCTGTCTCGACCGTTTTATTAATGATATCCTGCGGTGAACGCAGATTTAATTTCCGTACAAGGGTTTCATTTACTAAATATTCTTTTACGGTATCGGAAGGATAGAAATTTCTTCCGGCTACCAGTTTGAGGTTAAAGGTTGAGAGATACTGTTCGTCTCCGTACTTTGTATTTACTTCCCAGGGTTCTTCTTTTGGACGGGTATCATATTTAAGCCCGGTGGTATTGTTCGCATCGGATGCAGGCGCCTGCATACACAGGGAAACTTTTTCAACACCTGCTATTTTGGAAAGATCATTGGAAAGTACTTTCATCCGTAAGCGCCCGATAGAATCTCCCTGCGGTATTGGCAACATCACAATACCATCTTTGGCAAAACCGAGATCAGTTTTTTTCGAATAGCTCATCTGGCCGGCGATCACGATCGTAACAATGATCAGCGCCTGCGAAATAGCGAATTGCGAAACCACCAATATCCTTCGCAATGAAAAACCGCCGATCTTTTCTTTGGCCAATGCACCTTTCAATGCAGTAACGGGTTGAAAATTTGATAATACCAGGCCGGGATAAGCGCCCGATAAAAAAATAACCGCCACACAAAGGATAATGATGAAAGCAAGTAAACCAGGGTTGTTCAGAAAATTAATCGAGAGTTCCGATTTAAATATTGAATTGATAAAAGGCAGGCCCAGTTGCGCCAAACCATAGGCAAGCAATACTGCGAACAACGTGATCAGCGTTGTTTCTGCAATGAACTGCCAGAATAACTGGCCGCGCATACTGCCCAGCACTTTGCGCACACCTACTTCTTTTGCACGGTTCATGGCCTGTGCGGTGGCGAGATTGATAAAATTTACACAGGCAGTAATGATCAAAAACAAACCTACCAATGCCAACGCCCACAGATATTTTTTTTCTACATAACCATTGTAGTTGGGATTGAAATGTATATCTGCCAATGGCTGCAGCCTGAACATGAAATAATCCTGGTCGCTCGGTTTCTTTACATAATATTTTTTCTTTAATGCAGGAAATACAGCCTCAACAGAAGCGGGCGTAACACCGGGTTTTAATAAAACAAAGCAATGTGTTTCGCTGTTGATGCCGCCCCATGTATCATCCCTCGACAAAAAATTACTGATGCTTTTCATGCTTGCATTCGAAAAATAGATCTCCTGCGTTCTGTCTGTATTAACAGGAATGTCTTTTAGAATTCCCGTGATCCTGAAATCAGTTTTATTATCATACCGGATAACTTTTCCGATAGCGTTCTCTGTTCCGAAATATTTTTTTGCGATCTTTTGTGTGATCACTGCAGTGTTGGGTTCTGTGAGCGCTGTTTTTTTATCGCCCTGTACAAACGGGAAATTGAAAATGTCAAAAAAACTCAGGATCAGTTACCGCTACACCCTTCTCTTCCTGGAATTTTTTATTTTCAGATGGAATAGAAATGATCCTGTCTCCAAAAGTTGCTACACGCGCAACTTTTTCTGCAAACGCATAATCATTGCGGAACGCTTTGGCAAAGGGTGGGGGAGTGCCGGGTGTATAACTGATGTTTTCATTATGCAGTTCCGTAACGACCCTGTAGATCCTGTCTTTGTTAGCATGAAAATTATCAAAGCTCAAATGATAACTTACCAATATAAAGATCAGTATGCTGCATGCAATGCCCAGTGATAATCCAATGATATTGATAAACGCATAAGCTTTATTGCGTTTTAAGTTTCGCCAGGCGATCTTGAAATAATTTTTGAGCATAGAACTATTTATTTTAATGGCTCTTTATTTTATAAGATGCAACTGTACTATTCCGTTCTCAAACTTTTTACCGGATTCGCAGTTGCCGCTTTTATTGCATGATAGCTTACAGTAAATAATGCGATCAGGATACTTACTGTTGCAGCAAAAGCGAAGACCCACCACTCGATCGTTATATG
>Ga0206895_1193_pt1 | contig 15688 bp, 16 predicted proteins | sample Alteio_BWOrgHeat_51_FD_152967 | JGI IMG/M metagenome (GOLD analysis project Ga0206895, IMG submission 152967) | Enriched cells from forest soil in Barre Woods Harvard Forest LTER site, Petersham, Massachusetts, United States -... | ecosystem: Environmental > Terrestrial > Soil > Temperate forest >...
AAAAATATTTTTTCGAGAGGGTCCTGGGCCTCTTTTGAGCTAAATAAAGACTGGTCTGGACTGGATCGTTTCTTTTTTCTTGAAAAGCAATGAAATTCTCTAGTATCCTTATCGGATAAATTGGGGTTTTATGTTCGGCGCCTTGACCGATAAGTTACAAAATTTGTTTGCAGGTTTGACAGGAAAGAAAACTCTTACGGAAGAGAACATTTCTGATGCGGTCAGACAAGTGCGTTTAGCGTTGCTGGATGCGGACGTCAATTATATGGTTGTCAGCGATTTTGTGAAACGGGTTAAGGAAAAAGCGATAGGCGATGCTGTATTGAAATCAGTTTCTCCTGGCCAACAGTTTACAAAGCTGGTTCATGACGAGTTGATCGAACTGATGGGCTCTGTCGAGTCGCCTTTGGATCTGAACGGAAAACTGTCAGTTGTAATGCTTTGCGGTTTGCAAGGATCGGGTAAGACCACTAGCTGCGCCAAATTGGCCGCCTATATTGCAAAGACCGAAAAGCATAAAAAGATTTTACTGGCTGCTTGCGATTTACAAAGACCTGCAGCGATTGAACAGTTGAAGAAATTAGGTGCTGATTTAGGAGTTCCTGTCTTTACGATTGACGGGGAAAAAAATGCTCTGAAATTGGCGAAAAAAGCTTATGAGCACGCGCAAGCTGGTGGATTTGATGTACTGCTTGTCGATACGGCAGGACGGCTGCATTTAGATGAAGAGCTGATGCAGGAGCTTGAGCAGATCAAAACCTTCTTGGCTCCTCGGGAAGTTTTATTTGTTGCGAACGCGACAACGGGCCAGGATGCTGTGCGTACTGCTGCTGAATTTGACAAGCGGGTGCATATTACGGGCACGATTTTGACAATGCTGGACGGAAATGCTCGCGCAGGCGCTGCGATTTCAATTCGGGAAGTGACCAAGAAGCCGCTTAAGTTTGAGGGGATTGGCGAAAAAATCGGCGATTTGCAGATTTTCAATCCTCGTTCCATGGCCGATCGTATTTTAGGCATGGGAGATATTATTAACCTGGTAAAAAAAGCCCAGGAAAATTTTGACGAAGCAGAAAGTGCTGAGTTAGAGAAAAAAATTAAAAAGGCCTCTTTTACTTACGAGGATTATCTTCGTCAGATGGGGATGGTCAAAAAGATGGGATCCTTCAAAAGTTTATTGAAGATGATGCCTGGTTTTTCATCGTTTGAAGGGCTTGAAGTTTCCGATAAGGAATTTGGCAAAATGGAAGCGATGATTTTGTCCATGACTCCTGCTGAACGGCAAGAAAAGGAAGAGCTTTCTTTTAGCCGCCGCAACCGGATTGCTCGAGGAAGTGGGGTTCCTATCGACGATGTAAATAGAATGGTCAAAGGCTTTAAACGAGTGAAACAGCTCTTTAAATCGATGCCTAATATGAAGGCCCAGGCCTCTAAGATGGGTTTAGGCGATATCAAAAAGCAAATGGAAGGTTTTAAAAAATGGCATTAGTTATTCGTATGAGACAGCAAGGGGCAACCAATCGGCAAACATTCCGCCTAGTGGTGACCGATATCCGCAATCCTCGAGATGGAAAATATCTAGAGAAGCTGGGTTGGTACAATCCTTCTGTAAATGATAATCAAAAAAATCTCTTGATCGATGTGCCCCGTCTCCAATATTGGATTGATAACGGTGCAGTCGTGAGTGATCGCGTGAAATCTCTTGTCAAACGTTACGCTCCTGAAGTCGTGCAGCAAATGAGCGCGAAGAAAGTAGCGAAGATGGCAAAAAGAAGACAGCAGCGTAAGAAAAAATAAAACGAATGGAAATTGACGTCCTTTCGTTATTTCCGGGTTATTTTCGCGGCCCTTTAGACGTGAGTATGATGCAGAGGGCTCGCGATGCGGGGCTGCTTGATATTAGGTTGGTTGATATTCGAGAATTTGCTGAAAATAAGCACAATCGAGTGGATGATCGGCCTTTTGGGGGAGGGCCAGGCATGGTTTTATGTCCAGGGCCTGTGGCTCGGGCGATCCGGAGTTCGAGAAAAGGGACTCGTTCCCATGTGATTTATTTATCGCCTCAAGGAGCCCCTCTCACGGCTGCTAAGTGCGAAGAGTTGGCCTCTAAAGAGCATTTGATTCTGCTTTGCGGACATTATGAAGGGGTTGACGAGCGGGTTTTAGAGAGCGAAATTGATGAAGAGATTAGCATTGGCGATTATGTTTTGACGAATGGCTGCGTGGCAGCGATTGTGTTGATCGACGCTGTGATGCGGTTTATTCCGGGTGTGATTGGCCATCCCGATGCAGCTAAGGAAGACTCTTTTCAAAATGGCCTGTTTGACGCGCCTCATTATACGAGGCCAGAGATATTTGAAGGAAAAGGGGTACCCCAAGTCCTTTTGGAAGGAAACCATGCGGAGATCCGCAAGTGGCGTTTGCGCCAAGCTTTAGAAAAAACAAGTAGAGTCAGACCTGATTTGGTTAGTGAAGGGAATCTGTCTCATATAGTTACAGTAAATTAAGGAGAACTCACGTGAGCCGCTCACCGTTGATTAATGAAGTTGAATCCTCTTATTTGAAGCAGGATATTCCCGTATTTAATATTGGCGATACTGTTCGAGTCCAGACTCGCATTATTGAGGGAGAAAAAGAGCGTATACAGGCTTTTACCGGCACTGTGATCGCTAAGAAAGGAACAGGACTTTCAGAAACTTTTACCGTATATCGTACCGCTTATGGGTCGAGCATGGAGCGAGTGTTTTTGCTGCATAGCCCACGAATTGCTGGTGTGGAAGTGATGAGAGCTGGAAAAGTGCGTAGAGCGAAGCTCTATTACATTCGAGGCCGTTCAGGCAAAGCGACTAAGATTCGCGAGCTTTATGTAGCAGCTTCTTCTGCTAAGGCAGATTCTGCAGTTCCTGAAGTGCAAGCATAACATTGTTGTCCGGGTCAAATTCGGAACTCGAATCATTGCAAAACGGGGGTTATAAGACCCTCGTTTTGCAATTTTTTCTGTTTAATCTATAAAAATATTCTCTATATTTTTCTCAGAATATGTAAGCGGGTGCAGTAGGTCCCAATTAAGAATTTCGGCTTCTGCGGTCTCTAATTTTTTGTCTATTCCTAGAATTGAAAAGAAAACTTGGCTGGGATAGCCGTGCGTTACAAGGATGACATGGCCATTTGCAGATTCCCATTCAGCAAGTTGATTTAGGAGTGATTCAATGCGTCTTTGAACGGATTCAGGAGATTCTCCTCCACGTTGGGCAGAGGCTTTTACTTCATCAGACCAATTTTTTAAGTCAGGGCAAAGAGTATGGATATCGCCCACAAATTTTCCCTCCCAATCTTTTGCAATTGGCTCCCTAATGCGTTCTTCGATCTGAAGGACCTCTTCGGAGCATACACCGTAATCGACCAGTATCTGAGCCGTTTGGCAAGTTCTGAGCAGTGGAGAAACTAAAACAAGCCCGACAGTTTTTTGGTTAAAACCCTGTTCGAGGAGGTTTTGTGCTGTTTCGGATACTTGTTTTCTACCTTTTTCGGTCAGAGAGTGATCCACACCGCCTTCTTTTTTGGTCCAAGAGCTTAAAACTAACTGAAGATTATGCTCTCCTTCACCATGGCGAATCACGATCAGTGTGGTAGCATCGAGAGCGATGATTTGCCATAAAAAAAGAAAAAATGCGGAAATTAATCTAGTCATTGTCATACTTTCTCGTTATTTTGTGAATTTTATTTTTATGCTATATTTTACATCTCTTCAAGATGATTTTGAATTTTTTTAGTTAAGTCATTCATGATTCAAAAATCGGCTTTCAATCTTGCCAAAAAAACGATAGTTTTAGGATATTTATCCTCTCGATTCGAGAGCTTTATCATCATATATAATTTATTAAATTTTAAATATTTCAAAATAATCTAGAAAATAGAATTGCCTTTATCAAGGCTTGCCCAGAAAAAACTATCTGATTTGTCTCTGGTGCATTTAATCTAGCCTGATTTATACTGGCTTGATTTCGTAGAGAATTTTTATGTTTTGTGATTTTTCAAGTATAAATAAATTTTTATCAGACGATCCTTTGTTTGGGTCTTGTGCGTTGATTGGTTCCTTTTTATTTTTGATCCAGCTTGTCCTGAATTTTTTTGGTGCTTTGGATGACGATGAAGGGGTTGGCTATTTTAAATGGATGTCGAAGCAAGCGCTCGTTGGATTTTTAATGATGTTCGGGTGGTTTTCGCTTACTTGCAAAAGAGAGTGGGATTTTGATTCTTTGACTGCAGGCGCAATGGGAGTGGGCGCTGGGATTTTGTTAATGATGCTTGTGGCTTTGATTTTTAGAGGTGCTAACAAGTTAAAAAGTACCGGTTCGGTGTTTTGCATTACAGAGGCGGTTGGAAAAGAAGCCTTTGTCTACCAGAGAATCCCAAAAGATGGAGTAGGCAAAATCACCGTGTCGCTACAAGGGATCTCGCATGAAATCGATGCGATTTCTTTGGGAGAAGAAATCGATTCGTTCTCTCAAGTAACAGTTTTAAAACAATCGGACGATAGAACTTTAGTCGTCGTCCCAACGAAGTAGGATTTTTTTATGGAATTTACCTTTTTGACCAGCACTTTATTCTGGTGTGCACTTTTTGTTTTTTCGATCGTCTATTTTCTCGCAAAACTATATCGACGATGCCCTTCGAATAAAATTCTTGTCGTTTATGGACGTGTTGTGGGAAGTCAAACAGTACGATGCTACCATGGAGGAGGTACGTTTGTATGGCCTCTTATTCAAGGCTCGGCCTTTTTAGATTTGACCCCTAGAACGATCCATATCCCATTAAAGGGTGCGCTTTCTTATCAAAATATCCGGGTCAATGTACCAAGTACTTTCACAGTAGCTGTCGGATTGACTCCTGAAATCATGAATAATGCAGCTATCCGTATGCTTGATTTGGATAACAGAGGCATCGAAATGATGGCGACCGAGATCATCATTGGACAACTCAGATTGACTGTGGCTTCTCTTCGAATCGAAGAGATCAACCAAGATCGGGAGCGTTTTTTAGAATCGATCAAAAAAAATATTGAGCCTGAGCTCCATAAAATTGGGTTAACTCTTCTAAACGTAAATATTACAGATATTACGGATGAATCGGAATACATCGAAAGCATTGGAAAAAAGGCTTCTTCTACAGCCGTAAATCAAGCGAAAGTCGATGTGGCCGAGCAAGAGAAGCAAGGAGATATAGGAAAAGCCTTGGCTGAAAGAGATCGCCGCGTTTCTGTGGCCGCTTTCAATGCAGCAGCCGTACAGGGAGAAAACGATTCGAAAGCGCAGATCGCGCAGACGAATGCGGTTCTTGCGGAAAAAGAAGCGGAAGCAGGCAAACGTAGTCAAGTGGCTCGCCAGAACGCAGAAGCAGAGATCCAAAGAGCGAGAGCCTTGGCTCAGACGCAACTTTTGGAAGCAGAACAGATCGTTCCTCAAGAAATCAATAAGCGAAAAATCCAGATCGAAGCGGAAGCAGCTGCTTTGAGTAAAGTTCTTTTGGCAAAAGGAGAAGCTGAAGCGGTGCTAGCAATTAGAACGGCGGAAGCAGAAGGGATTGAAAAGCTTCTTGATGCGAAAGCAAAGGGATATAAATTGTTGATTGAAGCTTGCGGCGATGATGCCAAGAGTGCGTCCACGATGCTTTTAATTGAAAAATTGGAAGAAATTGTAAAAGTTCAAGTGGAAGCGATCAAAAACATCAAAATCGACAAAATTACTGTATGGGATAGCGGATCCTCTGATCCAGAACATAAATCTTCGACAGCAAACTTTATCAGTCAATTTGTAAAATCATTGCCTGCCCTGCATGACATCACTGCTCTTGCTGGCTTAGAGTTGCCTCCTTATTTAGGTCGCATTTCAAAAGACACGATTGAAGAAGTAAAAGTCAAAAAATAATCGTTTTTTTACGGGTAATAATCCTCTTTTCTTAAGGAAGAGAGGGTTTTTTATATGTTTTTAATAAAGAAATCCACATTGAAATAAAGGGATTTCATTTTGCAGTGGATGCAAAATGTCATCTTTTAGCAGATAAGCTGGCAGATTGGCTCCTTTTAATTGTCGTCTTGTTTTGCTTCTTCCTCCGATTTCAAAGATCTCATCGCGGGTTCGATAATCTGCCTTTTCCGAAAAAAATACCGGAACTTCTGCATTTTGTAATGACTGAATAAAAAAGAGTTCTCTCTCCGTTCCTTTTAAGATGGGATTGTTCAGTAGAAATTTTGATGCCTTTCTCAAGCCTGCACCGCCTCCTTCATAAATATGTAATTCTCGAATCAAACCTACGGATACTAAAATAGATAAATAGTGTTGCGCTGTTTTGTGATCAACTCCTAAATTTTGAGATAAATTATGAGCATTTAATTCTCCAGGAGGAATAGAAGCTAAATAAGTTAAGATCTTTTTGAAGTAGTGAAGGTTTAAAGTTTTTAGATTGTAGTAATTCGCTATATCTTCAAAAATCGTTTTTTCAATAACACGCGAGACTTTTTCATGATAGGAATGAGGATCTTCGAAGACAAAGGGATAATATCCTTGTGCCAAATACGTCTGAAAAGAGGTTAAAATTTTGGGGATTTCCGGTGGAGCTATCCCTTGCATTAACTCCTGAAAGGAACAAGGTTGTAAGTTTAGATTTTGAGAGAAATTCAAATACTCTCTAAAAGAGAGTCCGTGTAAGCGATAGAGTTTTTCTCGCCTAGAAAGATCGTGACTCCCAGCGACTAGATCTAGCATTGAGCTGCCTGAGAAAACGATTTTTAGAGAGGGGAATGAATCATAAATATTTTTAAGCTCTTGGTTCAATCCTTGATACTTATGGATTTCATCGATAAAAATAATTTTATAGCCCTCCTTTCGGTGAAGATCGCTAACAAATTCGAGACGGTTCAACTTTTGAAAATAGACGAGATCTGCGGAAAAATAAAAACTGTTTTTTTCTTTAATAAGTTCATTTTTAATATATTGCAACAAAAGTGTTGTTTTCCCAACCCCGCGGGGGCCTATAAGCCCGGTCAGGCGGTTTCGCAAATGAAATTGCGGATAGAGGTAACGAGTGGCCATCGGAGGGAGCTCGGCGATGAGACGGTGAAAAGTTTCTAAGACAAAACGAAACATTTGGAGTGTACTCCAAAAAAGCAAGTAAAGCCCATGAATGGCGTAATAAAAATTTGCTTTTTATATAGGATGCCTCTATAAGCATGTGCTTTTTAATCCGTTAGGAGAAAATACGATGGTATCCAATATACATTCAGCACGACTTGCTTTAGTTCCAGGCGTTGTAGAATCTTTTGAGAAAGAGGCGGTTGCCACAGGCAATATGGCATGGAGTGGCATGACAAAAGGGATAAAATATGCAAGGAACGCCTTGTATGTCTGTGCAGCAGTTGTTGTGATTGCGGCCGTAGGAGCTGCGCTTGCCGCGACAGGAACCGTTTTACAATATGTTTTCATAGCTGTTGTAATTTTAGGTTCCGTTCATACGGGCTTAGCTGCTAAGAGATTGTATGATGCTGCTTCACTTCTTCATTCTTCGATTAATGCAGGTTTTCGTCCTTAAAAATTTGATCAGGGCTTGATTTTTCAAGCCTTTTCTTAGAAAAAATAATTAACTGTCACAGTATTCTCCGTTTTGCTCGATATATTTTTGTAAATGCTCCGTGAGTTTTGCTTTAAAAGTGAGGCTTTGAAAATAATGATCGATGCCGACCGCATTTGGATCCGGGTCTAATAAAATCAGCTGTTCATAATGTTCGAGAGTTTTTACTACATGCTCAGATAAGCCACGCTCATCTGTTGCCGGCTCGTTAAAAAACAAAATTTCTCCACAATGCAAAAAGTCTTTTTTGCTTACATAATTATAAGAGTCATAGCAAATGGTTGTAGGAACCACTTTCCCTGGAGCAATGGCAATGACAAGCACTCGATCCCGTATTTCTTGGGGGGATTGCAGTAGGGCGTTATATACGTGAATAGCTCCTTGACTATGGCAAGGCTGCAATATTTTTTTAGAAGGATTGTCTTGGTGATAGGTATGAAAATGAGTCCATGCCTCTATCAAAAGTCGGGCTGTATTTGGCGAATATCCATTATAATTTAAAAAAAACACCTCTAATATATCGATAATATAACTATTCGAATGATTGTAAATGTAATCTACCCCATGATTGCCGGGAATTAGACTTTTGATGTAGGCTTGGTTGGATTTTGCATCTGCAAGACTTGTGTTGACTCCATTGATGCCTAAAATCAATAATTCTTCTGTGGGATTGCCAATCGTAGCTAAACGATGCGATCCGGTTTGTGGCTCATCAAATTCTTGTGATAGAGAGCTTAAAAGTGCATCAGTCAAATAAGAATTTGTGGAAATTATTGAGGGAAAAAGCTGGGAGATACGCTGATCTGTTTGTTGATTGAAATCTGTTAAATCAATAGACTCGATGCGGTGGCCTTTCCACTCGGCTGTACTTTTGCAATTTGGATTGTTTTCGATGTTATACAGAGCAAGATCTGACAGATCAAAGAAATCTTCGGAATTATTTACTTCCATAGCATCTCATTTTTTATGCGAATCATGAATGTTAAGAAAACATTTTATTGTCATCAAGGGTTAATTTAACATGTTTCTCTCGGTGCAAGAACAATTTCGCTTACAACAAATGTCTCTCTATGAAAAACAGCTGAGGATGCAAGGCTATCAAATGATTGCAGGTGTGGATGAGGCAGGCCGAGGGCCTCTTGCAGGACCTGTAGTGGCGGCTGCTTGCATCCTTCCGGAGCAATTTCTTTTAAATCGGTTAGACGATAGCAAAAAACTGAGCGTTCACCAAAGAGACTCTCTTTATGAGGCTCTCATTCATCATCCAGGTGTTTTTTATGGGATTGGCATTGTGGAGCCAGTCGATATTGATCGTATCAATATTTTACAAGCCACCTTTTTGGCGATGCAGCAATCGGTTTTTGCTTTGCCTAAACTTCCTGATTATCTTCTTATAGATGGCAATCAATTGCCAAAAATTTCTATTCCGGCAAAAGTGGTGGTCAAGGGAGATAGTCTTTCTCTTTCGATTGCTGCCGCTTCGATCTTAGCAAAAGTGACTCGAGATCGGATCTTAGAAGCATTGGATCTTGAATATCCTCTTTATGGTTTTAAAAAACACAAGGGGTATGGCACAGCAGATCATTTGAAAGCGCTTGCTCTTTATGGACCTTGTAAGATACATCGAAAATCATTCGAGCCAATCAAGAGTCTGCTTGACCGGCTAAGCTCAGCGATGTAGAATTATCCTAACGTCCGAGAATTTTTCCTATGATCGCAAGCATGACCGGCTTTGGCCGGGCCCTCTTAGATACTTCCTTTGGAAGAATTATTGTTGAGATTCAATCGGTAAATCGAAAATACATTGAAATATTTGTTTCAATGCCCAAAGAATATAGTCGATTTGAACCTGATATTAGAAAATGGATCGGAGAGCGAATTTCAAGAGGACAGGTCACGGTTCGAGTCTATTTAATCCCGGACGCTGAAAACTTTAAAGATTTTTTACCTAATTTTGAGATGCTAAAACAGCTGAAAGAAGGTTGGGAAGAGGTAGCTCACCGTTTAGGATATGATCGAAAATCTGTCGATCTTTCTTTTTTAGCGCAGCATGTGCCAATTCAATCTACGCTGCAAATGGCGAGAGACGAAGATGTAGATCCTTTCAAGACATGTACGCTGCAAGCATTGCATTCTTTAGTTGAAATGAAGAGAAAAGAAGGAAAAGCACTTTGTTTAGACATTGAGCAAAGGCTTATTTTTATGGCTAAAACTCTTGGGGTGATTGAAGCGCATGCTCCTGAAGCCGTTTTACGGATGAAAAAAAAGCTTCAAGAGAGAATTTTAGAAGCGGCCCCGAATCTTTTGGAAGGAGATGAAAGAGTATTTAGAGAGATTGCCATTTTCGCAGAAAAGGTAGACATTACTGAAGAACTGATTCGTTTTCGTTCCCATATAGTCCAATTTCAGGGCTTACTGAAAGAAACAACGGCGATTGGACGAAAAATGGAGTTTTTAGTTCAAGAGATGGGCCGTGAAATCAATACAATCGGTTCTAAATCGTTGGAATCAAAAATTGCCCACTTAGTTGTAGATGTCAAATCGGAGTTGGAAAAAGTGAAAGAACAAATCCAAAATATTGAATGACATGAGCGAAAAACTATTAGGCGGACTGAAAAAGGGATTGGTTTTTGTGGTCAGCGCTCCGGCGGGCACTGGAAAAACAACGTTAGTCCGGATGCTGCAAGCAGAGTTTCCTTGCGTAATTGAAAGTGTATCGTATACTACACGAGGGCCTCGGCCCGGCGAACAAGAAGGACGGGATTACCATTTTATTTCGCTCGATGCATTTACAAAAAAAATCGAAGAAGGGGAATTTCTTGAACATGCCAAAGTATTTGATCACTATTACGGCACTTCGCAAAAATTTGTGGAAGCGCAGCAAGATCAAGGAAAGCATGTCCTTTTGGTGATAGACACGCAAGGCGCACTGCAGCTGAAAAACCATTACAATGCGGTCTTTATTTTCATTTCCCCTCCCAGTTTGTCTGAATTAAGGACGCGTCTTGCTGGTAGAAGAACAGAAACAGAGACAATGATTGAGCATAGGCTCTCTTGGGCAGAAAAAGAAATGGCTCTCGCTTCTCATTATGATTATCATATTGTAAATGAAAATTTACAAACCGCCTATGCCGTTCTTCGATCGATTTTAATTGCCGAAGAACATAGAAATCATTTTTAACTTGAAATTTAACATGTTTTTGGCGATTCTACCCGCTAAAAGGAATTATCATATGGCAAGAGACGATTTAACGACCGAATGGATTAGAAAAAAATTTAAAAACAATTTTGATCTCTGCAGTTTTTCGATCAGCATTGGCCGCGGTCTCGTTGCAGCGGGAGGGATTCATACTACGTTGGGTGATGTATTGGATTTGATTGATAAAAGAGCGGATCAAGATCAAGCACGCAATGACTTGAGAGATGTTTCTTTAGATCTGTAAACATCTTATTCTGATCTCGCATAAAACATAAAATCCAACTGATTTTGAGTTGATCTATGTCTAAAAAAATTCTTATTACATCCGCATTGCCTTATGCAAACGGTCCTCTTCATTTTGGCCATATTGCAGGGGCTTATTTGCCAGGAGATTGCTATGCCCGTTTTCAACGGCTAATGGGAAGCGATGTTCTTTATTTATGTGGTTCAGATGAATATGGAGTAGCGATCACCTTGAGTGCAGAGATGGCTGGAAAAACGCCACAAGAGCACGTCGATTGTTTTCATGAGGTCAATAAGCGTTTTTTTGACCAGCTTGAGTTCTCATTTGATCATTATAGTAGAACGACATGGCCAGGCCATGTTTTGACTACGCAAGAGTTTTTTTTGGATCTGCAAGCAAAGGGTCTCATTGAGGAAAAAACTGAAAATCATCTCTATTCTGAAAAAGAAGATCGGTTTTTAGCTGACCGTTATGTTGTAGGGACGTGCCCAAAATGTGGATTTGAAGAGGCTCGAGGAGATGAATGTCAAAGGTGCGCAGCTTCTTATGAAGCGACTGATCTTAAACATCCTCGATCAAAAATCACAGGGTCTCCATTGGTTTTAAAGCCGAGCCTTCATCTTTATTTCCGCTGCGATCGATATAAAGAAGCGTTAGCCTCTTGGATCGGCCAGAAAAACTGGAAAGAAAATGTTGTCAATTTTGCGATGCACTATATTGATGATTTAAGACCTCGGGCGATTACTCGAGATTCTACTTGGGGCGTTCCGGTACCCGGATATCCTGATAAGGTATTTTACGTTTGGTTTGATGCGCCGATCGGCTATGTTTCGGCAGCGAGAGAATGGGCGGAGAAAATTGGGGAACCGCAGCGTTGGAAAGATTACTGGCTCGATGAAAAAACAAAATTGGTTCATTTTATTGGAAAGGACAATATTCCTTTCCATGCAGTTTTTTTTCCTGCGATGTTGATGGGACAAAACCGTCCTTATAAATTACCTGATGAAATTCCTGCGAATGAGTTTTATCTGTTGGAAGGACGCCAGTTTTCGAAATCTGATGGCTGGACGATTGATTTACAGTCTTTTTTTACACGTTATACAGCAGATCAAATTCGCTACGCGATCGCAGCCAATGCTCCGGAAACCGCGGATTCTGAGTTTAGCTGGAAAGATTTTCAATCTCGCTGCAATGCGGAATTGCTCGGAAAATTGGGGAATTTTGTAAATCGTGTACTTGTATTTACAAAACAGCATAACGCTTCTCAAGTCCCTCCTCGAGGGGTTTTGCATGAAGTGGATCGTCAATTTTTGGAACAAATGCATCATCTGGTTGCAATAGCTGCTCAGAGTTATGAGACTTTTCGTCTTCGAAAAGCTTGTCAGACGTTAATGGAATTATCCCAATTGGCAAATGTCTATTTTGATGCGAAAAAACCTTGGCAGCTAGTCAAAGATCCAGCAAAAAGAGAAGAATTGGAAACAGTTTTGTCTTTATGTCTTGAATGTATCAAAACCTTGGCTTTGGTGGCATCGCCCATTATTCCTGCTTCTGCGCAAAAAATTTGGAAGATGTTAGGATGTGCGGGAGAAATTGCAAAAGGTTCTTGGGAAGCGATTATAAACGAGCCTTTGGCAGCAGGACATCTGCTCAATCAGCCTGAAATTCTTTTTAGGAAAATTGAAGATGCCGAGATAGAAGAGCAGATTCTAGCGTTAGGCAAAAAAATGAAAAACCCCCAAGATAACCCCATGACTACTATTTCTTATGAACCGTTAAAAGCTTCAATTTCTTACGAGCAGTTTCAGCCTTTAGACCTTCGAGTAGTGCAAATTCTAGAAGCTGTAAAAGTGCCAAAGTCAAAAAAACTTCTGAAACTTCAAGTTGATTTGGGGTTTGAAAAGAGGACTGTAGTATCTGGAATTGCGCTTTCTTATGAACCAGATCAGCTCATTGGAAAAAAAGTTATTCTCATTGCCAATCTAGCTCCTGCCACCATCATGGGGATTGAAAGCCAAGGAATGATTTTGGCGGCTGGTCACGAACAGTTGCTCGAGCTCGCTCAGATTCAACATCTTCCGCCGGGTTCTGTTGTTGCGTAAAAAAAAATTAAACTTTTTTCAAACTTAAAATCGATTAGATTTGATCGAATTCTAGCTGACGGGCTTGGATGATCGAGTTTTCTTTATAGTTGATGGACATGTCTTTCATAGCTCTGATGAGTCCAGTGTATCGTTTTTGCACTTGATCATTTTGGATCGCGATGGCGATGGCTTTGGGTGTGCCGACCAGATAGACTTGTTTTTTTCCCCGCGTGACGCCTGTATAGAGGAGATTGCGGTGTAGCAATTTAAAATGAGAAGTATGGATGGGCATCACGATACAAGGGCATTCGCTTCCTTGGTATTTGTGGACAGAGCAAGCATAGGCTAAAACTAATTCATCGAGATCGGTAAAATCGTATTCGACCTCTTTGTCGTCGAATTCTACAACCATTTTACTCTCAATCGTATCGATTTGTGTGATTTGTCCGATGTCGCCATTATACACATGTTTGTCGTAGTTGTTTTTAATTTGCATGACCTTGTCTTGCACATGGAATCTGCGACCTGCGCGAAACAACGGTTTTTCTGAAGGATTAAGAAGCGTTTGCAATGCCTCATTGAGCATTTCGGCGCCGATCATTCCCCGGCGCATGGGAGATAGTACCTGGATGTCTTGAAAGGCATCAAAATGCCACCTCTCTGGAATATCTTTGGAAACGAGCTGAAGAATGATTTCTAAAATAGCTTCTGGCGTTTCCGCTGCAATGAAATGAAAATCGCTTTTTTCGTGGTTATGCAGATCGGGGAATTCTCCCAGATTGATTTTGTGGGCATTAGTAATGATTTTCGAGCCCTTGGCTTGTCGAAAAATTTCGGTCAGTCGCGTAACGCCTAATAATTCCGATTGGATCAAATCCCGTAAAACAGTACCAGGGCCTACGCTAGGCAACTGATCGATATCACCCACAAATAAAACGCGGGCTGTATTGGGGATAGCGCGAAGGAGATGAAAGAGAAGAGGCGTATCAATCATACTGGCTTCGTCGATGATGATCAAGTCGCAATCGAGAGGGTTATCCTTGCTTCTTTTAAAGCCACCTGTCGCAAAATCCATTTCTAACATGGAATGGATGGTAAACGCTTTTTTTCCTGTGATTTGAGTCATCCGCTTAGCAGCGCGCCCAGTAGGGGCAGCGAGAAGGATTTTATCGGTTAATTTCCCTGAAACAGTCAAAATGGCTTTGGTGATGGTGCTTTTACCTGTACCGGGTCCCCCTGTGATGATATGGACTTTGTCGCTCAAAGCTTTGACGACCGCTTCTTTTTGTTGTGATGCGAATTGAATTTTTAGTTGCTCTTCAGCCCAATCGGCAGCTCTTGCAGCATTAATTGTACGAATGGCAAGCGGGCTTCTGAGTAGCCGCATGAAATCGCGGGAGATTCCCTGCTCATAGGCATAAAAAGGTTTTAGCCAAATAAATGGTTCGCTCAGTTCTCCTTGTGCAAGGAGATGATTTTCGATCATATCGCGCATTTCGGTTTCGATCAGAGCTGTATCGACCTCAAGGATTGTTTGCGCTACGGGTAAAAATTCTCTGATGGGAAAACAGGTATGTCCATCGCCGGCCAGCTCCCAAAGGACATGTTCGATTCCGGCTCGGATTCTTTGGGGGGAATGGATAGCAAAGCCCATTCGTTGGGCGATCACATCGGAGAGTTTAAAGCCGATCCCAAAAATATCTTTTGCTAATTGGTAGGGGTTTTCTTTGACTTTTGCGATGCTTTGTTCGCCATATGTCTTATAGATTTTTTGTGCATAAGCAGGAGTGACTCCGTGCGTTCTTAAAAAAATCATCACATCGCGGATCGAGCGTTGTTTTTGCCAGCATTCTTTGATGCTGTCGAGCCGTTTATTGCCGAGTCCTTGGATCTCGAGCAATCGATCGGGCGCTTGGTCTATAACTTGCAAAGTGTCCGCTCCAAAGCGATCCACGATTTTTTTTGCGTAGCTATGTCCGATCCCTTTGACCAGCCCTGATTCAAGATATTTTTGAATCCCTACGATATCGGAGGGGGATTCGATAATGTATTCCGTTACCTCAAACTGACGGCCGTGAGACGGATGGTTTTTCCATTCGCCACGGCAAAGGACGGTTTCTCCGGGTTGGACAGAGGGGATATATCCTCTGATCACGGTAAATTCTTTTTTATTATTTTCTTTCAGTCTGGCGACTGTGAAACCTGTTTCTGATTGAACAAAAACGATTGCTTCGATATATCCGGTGATTTCTTCCAAAAGGTCGTCTCAATAATAAAGAACCACTTTACCAGTTAGCTCCTTGATCCTCAAGGTAAAATTGCTTGCCAAAAATCATTTCATTTGGCTAAGATTAACTTTCTTTTTGTTGTTCCGGGTTAGCTCAGCGGTAGAGCAGTGGACTGTTAATCCATTGGTCGCTAGTTCGAATCTAGCACCCGGAGACCTTTCAAGCTTTGAGTGGTGACCACGAGTTCGAGTAGCAAAGTAGATCTTAGCTTTGCGGCATCAGAACTAGCGAAAACCAAGCTATAAAT
>Ga0206895_1194_pt1 | contig 15657 bp, 8 predicted proteins | sample Alteio_BWOrgHeat_51_FD_152967 | JGI IMG/M metagenome (GOLD analysis project Ga0206895, IMG submission 152967) | Enriched cells from forest soil in Barre Woods Harvard Forest LTER site, Petersham, Massachusetts, United States -... | ecosystem: Environmental > Terrestrial > Soil > Temperate forest > O...
CGGTTAGCCGAATGGGCGCAAACGATCCCCTATGAGATCCTGACGGGCGTATCGCAGCGGGTGCGGCGTGTTTATTTCGGCTGATCTTCTGTATATTTGAACTTTTGAATCTATGAAGGCGAGAACAATTATTTTGCTGGTGCTGCTTATCATCGTGGCAGATCAAACATTGAAATTCTGGGTCAAAACGCATATGCCCTTGAGTCGTCCGGCCGGCGACTTTTATCATGAGCAGGTATCCCCGTATGACAACGGAATCAAATTGCTGGGGGATAAAGCGCAGATATATTTCGTGGAGAATGAGGGGATGGCCTGGGGCTGGAAATTTGGCGGCACGTGGGGAAAGATGGCGCTCACCCTTTTCCGGCTGGTGGCGGTGGTATTTGGCGTCTACTATATCCGGACGATCATCCGGAAGAAATATCATGCCGGGTTTATCGTGTGTGCGGGGTTGATCTTTGCGGGGGCGCTGGGGAATCTGCTGGACAGTATGTTTTATGGCCTTATATTCGAACGAAGCTCTTACGATCATGTGGCGCGATTGTTTCCGCCGCATGGTTATGCGTCATTCCTTCATGGCCGGGTGGTCGATATGTTATATTTTCCGTTGATCCGGTCACATTATCCGTCCTGGATGCCGTTTGTCGGCGGTGAGGACTTCGAGTTCTTCAGTCCCGTATTCAATATTGCGGACGCTTCCATTTCCGTCGGGGTGATTGCGATCCTGCTGTTTCAAAAGAAATTCTTTCATCGCCATCCGCATGATGCGCATGGGCTGGATGGTGGTACGGCTAAGGTGGATGCGGTGCCGGTAGAGATCAAAAATTGATCAGTTTGAGAAAATCATCTTTCTTCCGGCGGCTGACATCGATCTCGTCTCCATTTTCCATGACGACCCGGCCGCCATCGCCCCGCAGGTATTTCCGGACATAATTGAGGTTGATCAGGTGCATATTGTGGACGCGACAGAAGCGGTAGGGGACCAGCATCTCTTCGAACTCCTTGAGCTGCTTTGTGACGAGGAGGGAAGGGCCGGACGTAAAAAAGATCCGCGAATAATTGGAGTTGGACTCGATCCGGATGACATTGCGTAGCTGGATGAACTCCAACCCTTCCCAGGTGGGGACGGCGATCCGGCTGTCCTGGTTGATATTCTTGTTGAGCGACTGCTTCAGGACATCCAGCCGTTCGCGTGTGGACAATGCAATATGTTTGGACAGCCGGGCGACGGTCTCGCGGAGATCGCTGATAGAGATGGGTTTCATCAGGTAGTCGAAAGCGCTCAGGCGGAGGGCTTCGATCGAATAGTGATTATAGGCGGTGGTGAAAATGATCTCCGCGGAATAATCCCCGAGCTCATTCAACATGCGAAAGCCATTCATGTGCGGCATTTCGATGTCCAGGAAGATCACGTCGGGGTTGTGTTGCCGGATAAGGAAGATGGCTTCCGTGGGTTGTTCGACGCTGGCGACGATCTTCAACTCCGGGCAGAACTGCCGGATCTTCTGCTCGAGGTTCTCGAGGCTGCTGGGCTCGTCGTCGACGAGGATGGCGGTAATGGTATCCATAATCTAGACTGCTTTGATCATTACTTCGACCTGCGTACCGGCTGCCGTTCCATCCTCGTTGGACAGATCGGTGATACTGACGCTACCGGCCGAGTGCTGCTGGTGACTGAAAATGTTTATCCTGTTTTCGGTGATAGCAAGGCCAACACTGCGGTGATTCGGATTGTTGACACGGCGGACTTCGCGGGCCCGGGCGCGGCCGACGCCATTGTCGGTGATGCGGTAACAGATATATTCTCCATGCAGGGTTGCGGAGACGCGGACTACGCCGTCTTCGCGGGTGCTAAGGCCCAGGCCATGCACGATAGCGTTTTCTACATAGGGTTGTACGAGGAGGGAGGGCACGCGGTATTCGCCCTCTGTCAGTACAGGTTCGATCTCGGTTTCATACACGAACTTATTATTGTACCGCAAGCGTTCGAGGTCGACATAGAGCTGGAGGGCTTCCATGTCCTTTGAAAAAGGCACCAGCTCGTTGCGGCTGCTGTGCAGGATCATCCGGAAGAGCCGGGCGAACTTGTTGAGGTAGTCGCTGGCCAGCCATTTCTCGTTCTTCATGATAAAATTCTCGATACTGTTCAGGCTGTTGAAGATGAAATGCGGATTCATCTGCGCGCGCAGCGCCTGAAGCTCGGTTTCGGTTATCTTTTGGCGAAAGGCGGCCTCCTGGCGGATATTGCCGATGCGCAGGCGGACGGCCGCCAGGATCACTGCGAGCAACGCCAATCCGACCAGGGCTTTGAACCACATGGACTGATACCAATATGGCAGGATGGTGAAGGTGAGATGATCCGTGGACTCAAACAACCCCGCCAGTTTGTTCCCTCCCTTCACCGTGAGTGTATATTCCCCCGGCGCGAGGTTATTGAAAGACAGGCGGCCATTTTCGACTGGTGTCCAGTCGCCCGGTGCGGATGACAGCTTATAGAAAAAGAGATTGTTGTCGGGCATGTCATAATTGATGACGTCGAAGACGATCTGGAGGCTGTGCTGGCCCGGGCCGAGGGTGAGCCTTTTTTCTCCCTTCGACCCGGTGGTGAAGGGGAGCGCTTTTTCGCCGGCATAGGCGTCCATGATCCGGACATCGGGGTGGACATTATAGCGGGCCAGCTGGTCGGCGTGGAAGAAAAGTATCCCCCCGGCAGCGCCCGCGTACACGTCACCGTTAGAAGTCGTATAGAAGAGGCCCTCTCCGTTGTCGGGCAGACCGTCCCTTATCCGGAACTGGATCAACCCTTCCCGGCGGCGAAGCCAGCACCAATAGCCGTTGATACTGCGGAACCAGACATTTTGTGCGCTGTCGATGGCAACGCGTTCAACGGGGCCGATGCTGTTGTTTTCGGACAGGACCCTGATGATCCGGTTGGAGTCGGCATCATAGGCGCAAATTCCCTGGTCCGTACCGATCCAGATGGTACCAGAGCGGTCTTCGACCAGGCCGTATAGCGAATTGCCCAGGGCGAGCTTACCGTTTGTATGGACGGGCAGAAAGCTGTCGATGGCGGGCTCATAGCGGAACATGCCGGCGTCGGTGGTGGCGAAGACCCGGCCTTTATGGTCGCGCATCAGGTAGTTGATACTGGCGAGGCCGCAGCCATCGCAGTTGGGCGGTATGATCAGGTAGCGGCGCAGGAAGCGGATGTTTACCGGATCGAAGAGGAAGACGCCCCGGCTAAAGGATCTGATCCACCAGCGATGTTCGTTCTCGGGAACGATCGTCCGAAGGCGGGTGATCAGCGGCGCTTCGGGATAGTTGATCATGCTGCGGTGCATAGTCCGCAGGTCGAGGAGCATCATCCCCCATTCGGTCGTGATGAATAGCGTGTCGCCCACCTGTTTGAAGTCATAGGCCTCCTTTATGTTGGCGGCCCCTTCATGGAATTGGGGCCCGCAGGAATCGACGACTTTTGCCCAGCTGCGGATCTTTTTCCAGCCGGGGGTGAACCAGAACATTCCGCCCAGATAGCGTCGGGACAGCCAATACCCGCTCTTTTCCTCCCGCATTACATACGGCGATGTAGGGTAAGTGGAATCGGGGAAGTCCTTGCCGGTCTCATGGATCGGCATAAAGTCAAAAAGTGTTGCGGAAGGGTTTACATAATAGATCCCCCTTCCTGTCGGGATCCACAACGTGTTGTCCCGGTCGACGAATGGGGTACCCATCCCGCGGATATCGTCCTTCAAGAGGTAGTAACGGCTCTTTCTGGTGACAGGATCAACCAGCAGCAGCCCGGGGTTGGTCGTGCCGAAGACCAGGTACCGCCGGCCGTTGAACCGCCACTCCGTGCCTTTCCGAATGATGGTTTGCCGATAATTGCCAGGGACTTCCTGGATGACACCGCTCGAGCCGACTTCGAGGAGACCGCCTTCCCAGGTGCTGGCCCAGCAGCGGTTTGCGCTATCGAAAAACAGGCCGAGGACAGCGGCGTCGCGATTGATGGAGTAGGAGCTTTGGACCTTGAGCGTTTGCGGGTCGACGTGGCAGATGCGGTTTCCACCATAGGCCCAGAGGCCGCCTTTGCGATCGCTAACCAGCTCTTTGTAGTGGGTAAAGAGCTGCTGCTGCAGAACATAGGTGGGGAAGTTTTCGTCGACCACGGTATAATGCGATGCCGCGTCGAAATGATAGAGGCCGGATGGAGCTACGACATAGGCGTCACCCTGGTGATCGAACCACACGGTGGGGTCTTCGAAACTGCGGAATGCAAGCGGCGTGTTGCGGCCGGAATCGAAGCGATCTACCTTGTGCGTGAACGTATTGAACCGGCATATTCCGGTTGCGGTCTGCACCCAGAGATGATTGTGCTGGTCGGCGGTGATAAATTCGATCTCGTTGGCGGGGATAGTGCTCTTATCGCCGGGATCGGCGAAGAAGCGGGTGAACCCGTAGCCGTCGAACCGGTTTAGCCCATTGTTGGTGGAGATCCAGATGATGCCGTCGGAGTCCTGGGCTATACCGGACGTTTTATCGCAGGAGAGGCCGTCCCGTTCGGTCAAATGGGAGAACCGGAGTTCGGGGAAGGGCTGCGGCCGGGCGGTTATGCCGAGCAGGAGTAAGACCAGTATCTGGGTCAGCTTTGGCATCCAGACTAATTTAGTTCAATTTAGGGGATAAACATCCGCGTCCCAAGGGGTTTGCATGGGCCATTACATAGTTGGCGATTCTGAATACATTTCCGGCGCCTCGCCGCCACTCCTGCCGACCACCCGCTTGTTGATATGTGTTCCCCCGGAAAATCCAATTTACAGTTGACTGTAAAATGTAAAATGGTCCGGAGAATCCACCACCTTCTTACGGTCCCGCGCTGCCCCACCTTCACCTGAAACGGGGCCGAATTCAGACCGACCCCCGCCAGAGTCGTATTGGCTCTTTTTCGCGGGGTTCTCCATTGTAGTTTAGCGGGTACTTTAAAATTAGCGATATGAAAACACCTTTGATCCTGACGGCACTTATCGTTTTTGCATCGGTGACCCAGGCCCAGTCGGTCGGCGATGTCGTCAAACAGCAGGCGGGTGAGGGCGTGAAGCAGGGCGCCACGGTCGCCACTGAGCAAACCGCCAACACGGTCACCAATAAGCTGGTCAATAAACTCTTTTCTAAAAAGGGGAAGAAGGCAGATTCGTCGAAACTCGCGGGGACCGGTGCGGCGTCCGGGGCAAGCGCATCCGGAATGGCCGGGAATGGCGGAGCGGGGACCGGCGGCGGAGTGAATGGCGGGGGGACTGGTGGAGCGGGGACCGGCGGCGGAGCCGGCGACTGGAATACGTATAGTAAATTCGATTTTGTTCCCGGTGACAAGATCCTGGCGGTGGAAGACTTTAGCCAGGATGGGATCGGCGACTTCCCCGACAAATGGAATACGAACAGCACCGGGGAGGTCCGGACCATTACCGGAAAGGATGGCAAATGGCTTTCGGTCACCAAACGCGGTTTCTTCCTACCCGAATTCATCACCGAGCTGCCGGACAACTTCACCCTTCAGTTCGACGTGGTCTGCAGCCCCAACTTCAAACGCGGGGCGGGGAATTTCGCGGTGACATTCGAGAATCTGGCCAACCCGGCGAAGGACTTCACCCATCTGGGTCATGGCGTGTCGCGCAATGGACCAGCGATATATTTCCAGGCAAACTCCAACTATAATCATGGGGAAACCGGATTCTCCATCTTCCAGAATGACGACCAGATCATGAACAACCAGATCGATCAGGACGAATGGGTTGGGCCGGTTGCGGGAAAGAATGTTTGCAAGATCTCGATCTGGAGGCAGCGTCAACGGATCCGGGTCTATATGAATGAGCAAAAGTTATGGGACCTTCCGCGGGCCTTCCAAAGCGACAAAAAATACAATTCCATTCTCTTTTACCTGACGGACGACGTCAATCCGGGTGACCTCATACTGTTCAGCAATGTCCGGCTGGCGGTGGGCTCACCGGATACCCGCAACAAGCTGATCACCGAAGGGAAATTCTCGACGACGGGGATCCTGTTCGATGTCAATTCCGCCGTCGTCAAACCCGAGTCTTACGGCACCTTAAAAGACATTGCGGACGTGCTCAAAGAGAATGTGACGCTGAAGGTTACGATTGTTGGTCACACCGATGGGGATGGCGATGCGACCCAGAACCTGACCTTGTCGCACAAACGGGCCGATGCCGTCAAAGACCAGCTGGTGAAGCAATTCGGGATCGATGCTTCCCGCTTGCAGACAGACGGGAAGGGATCCGCGCAGCCGGTTGCGCCGAATACGACTCCGACCGGGAAAGCGCAGAACCGGCGTGTCGAATTTATAAAGATCGCTGGATGAGCCAACGAGAGCGGCGGACCCGGTGCTAATCGATAAGTACTTTTTGTGTGAGGATAGGAACGCTGGCGCCGTTGGTTAGCCGCAAGACATAGACCCCGGGCTGACAGGATTCAATATGGAGGGTACTCTGGTCTTCCCAGATTTGTTGTGACACAATGATGTTACCGTCGATCGAATATAACTGAGCCATGAGCGGGCGGCGCTGACCTGGGGCAAGGGAAACGTTGAGGAGCCCGTGGGCCGGGTTAGGGTAGGCGAGGGCAGGTGGCTGGGTGGTCGTCGCCGGTGGGGGAGGCGTCTTATAGACGCTGTCAAGGGGGAGCACGGAGAGAAACACCATCCGGAGGATAAAACCTTTAGCCGGCGTGGCCACCGAGTTGCCGATTGTGCCGGTTGGTCCGAGTGTACAACAGGAATTGTCAACACCGACAAAGAGCGTATCCCCTGTTGGCGAGACGGTGATATTTCGCAGGCGATAGCCTGTGAGGTAATGTAATGTATCGTAAGGGTTGACCGTACTGTCGACGCTGAGTCCGTCGGGCTTGAGTTTCAGCCGCCAGAGGCCATTCTTTAGCGAAGTGATGAGCAAACTGGAATTCCAGCCGGGGATCGGCCCCTGGCCGTAAAATGCCACCGACGTAGGCGCCACGGTCGGCCAGTTCATATTGGCCGTGGGATAATTTATCGCGATCAGGTCATTCTGGGTGCGGGTCCAGTTGTAGTAAGAAAAGATAGGATCCGCCACCGTGGTTTTCGTGGTGTCGCAAAAGCCGCTCTCGGAGATAACCGCCTTGCCCGCCAGATACAGGGAATCCCCTGCCGTCGAAGTATAATTGTTGTCACAAAGTCCGGCAATTTTTGGCCAGCCGTAATTTATGTGTGGAGTAAGGATATTTATCTCATCGTCGGATTTGTCACCATGCTCGCAACTATACAGGATATAGCTGGCTCCGCCGTCGACCGACCCGAATGCCAGCCCTTGCGGATTGCGGTGACCGAAGGTATATATGGGACTGCGAGTTGACGACGCGGGTGCGGAGGGGAACGGGTTATCCGTGGGGATCCATTGCTGGCCCGCAGGCTGGGTGAGGTCGGGCTCCGCATTAAACCGTAGCGTCTTCCCCTCGATGACGGTGGTGTCCTGGGCGAATTCGGCCCGGCAGATATTGGCCAGCTGACCGGCGCCCATGTCGCCGATCGTATAATACAAATGGTAATTGCCGTCGCTTTCCGGGATGGGACTGATCCGCAGCCGGCCCGAATTGTGGTCATTGCTTCCATCCAGGTTGGTGATGACGGTATCCATTGGCGTTAGTGTGCCATTGTTATAGCTGAAACGGACGATCTGGGTATTATAACTGCAGCGTGCGCCGCTGGTACTGCCCGCGCAGGTACTGCAGCCGATCAGGTGATATACGAAGGCGACGTATACCCAGGGTTTGCCGCTGTAGAACATCGGGTGGATGGCAAGACCCATCAGGCCTCCCTGTGGCCAGGGATTGGCGGTGGCCGCGGTGAAATCCTTCATGCTGTTAAGATCCAGCAGGACGCGGGCTCCTTTATCTCCGGGGTGGATCTTCCAGATCTTATAATCGTGGGAGGCCGTGACCCATAACGAGTCGTCCGGGCCATAAACGATCTCCCAGGGTGAATTCATCCCTGTCGACCCCGTGGCCGGATAGAGGGTGTCTATCTTAAACGATTGATTATAAAAGGTTAACGTGGTTTGGGCGCATAGGGGCCGGGTTGCGCATAAGCACAGGCAGGCAAACAGGCGGGCTAACAGGCCATAGGAACAGGTTTGTCTGTTTTTCATGGGAAATGGATACAACTCAAAATAAATCAATCCTATTAACATCTGGTATAGTAATTCTACGATTGCGGATTAAAACCTTTGGGATTACCTTTATACATTATTATTGTCGGCAGCCAATCCCTGCCGGTGGTAATAGATCCGGCAGCTAATCCCTGCCGATAGTCGACCGACCCTTATAATCCGATAACCCTTGAAACAGGTCGTATCATATGAAAACACTTCTACCCGGTAATTTTGCCTTTGGCAGAATTTTAGGGACGTTCATTCTGATCCTCTTCTTCCGTAACCTTGCTCTTTCGCAGGCGACGGCTCCTATCAAGTGGGGTAACAGCTACGTGAACCTCAGCAAGAAGACAGTAGGCGGCCCCGTAATGCCGGGTGATACGCTCGAAATTCGCACCAACTTTTATGTGAACGGTACCTATAACGGAACGGGTAAAATGTTCGACGTTCGCTACCTCGACAATGTTCCGACCAATACGACCATTCTTCCCAATGACTCTTTACGGCTGGTGACAAATGAAGGACTTACGTTCCGCCACTATACGTATGCAGGCGGTGACGACGCGGGCACTTATGTGGCTGTGCCGGTTTTGCCGGGTGACTTCCAGATCAGGATCAATATGGGCGCCACTCCGGCAATCCCCAATGGTGCAGACTATATGGGCATCCTCAATATCAATGGTGCCAGCACGGTCCAGGGGAATGTGAGCAAACCTTTATTTGGCGGGGGCTCGATCATTTCGACGGGTTTCCGTGTAGTTGTTTCCGGAGCTTATGGCGACACGATCACCCTGGGCGCCGGTCAGATCCGCTACCGGCAAACGGCTGGAACCCTTACCGACACGGTGCTGAAGGCTACGCAATACAAGATACTGATCACCGCACCTACCACGCTTTGTTCGAGTACCACGAGTACGAACTTCGCCGCGGAATTCGGTGGCACATTCGGATCGGGTGTCGGGCGTAACCGGAGCACGGGCCCAACCTTTCCAATCCCGAACTATACCTATCTGCCTAACTCGGGTACAGTACCTTCGATCAATGACGGCTACTATGCCATCGTCAACAATATCAGCCCGGTGAGCAGTACATTTCCGGGCGCTGCGCTGATGAACAGTTGTGCGGGTTTTACCGGCATCAATGCCTGTTCCAACCGGGAATTCAACGGATTCTGGGATATTTGCGGCGACCATACCGGGTCAGCCACGCCGGCGGGTAACCCTCCGCCCAGCGCCACCCAAAACGGCGGTTATATGCTGGTCGTGAATGCGGACCTTGCGACGAGCGAGGCCTATCACCAGGTGATCTCGGGTCTTTGTCCGAATACCTACTATCAATTCTCGGCCTGGGTAAAGAATATCTGCCCCAACTGTGGTATCGACTCCAATGGGACGCCTGAATATTTGCAAGGGGTTCTGCCGAACCTCACCCTGGTCGTCGACAGCATCGACCGGCTCTCGACGGGTCAGCTGGATCACGGCAATGGCTGGCAACAGCGCGGCTTTGTATTTCTGACCGGGCCGACCGAGACCTCGATCACCATCTCCATCCGTAACAACGCACCGGGCGGCGGTGGTAATGACTGGGCCCTTGACGATATCACGCTCGCCACCTGTCCGCCGAGCCTTCTGTTGACACCGGACAAGCCGGATACGCTTTGCTATGGCGCGGATGATACGGTCCGATTTGCGATCTCTTCCTATGTGAATAATTATACGGAATGGCAATTGAACAAAAGTACCGATGGTGGGACCACCTGGGTACCCGCGGGTAAGGACACCCTGAACCGGGCCGATACGGGTACAGTAGTGCCCCTATATAATATGGTATCCGGCTTGTATATCGACACGGTTACCCGCTACTTCCAGGTTCCTGCGTCGACTTCGGTCACCATCTATCAGTTGGTGGTGGCAAGTACGGTAGGCAACCTGGCTACCACCAGTTGCGCGTACACGACTATGCAGCCGAAATATGTTTATGGGGTGAACTGTAACGTGGCGCTGCCGACAAACTTACTGTCCTTCCGCGGGCAAATGCAGCCAGGTGGTCTGGCTAACCTGCAATGGACGACGTCGGGTGAAGTCCCGGGCTTGCAGTTCACCGTGGAGCGAAGCGACGATGGTACCCACTATGCGTCGATCGGAACTCTCCCCGGTACCGCGATTCCTGGTGAGGGGGCGACCTATCAGTTCACCGATCCGACGCCGGTAGCGGCCCAAAGCTATTACCGGATCCAGCTAACGAGCAATTCGATCTCGCAATACAGCAATCTTGTACTCCTGAGCAATACCAGCATCAACTTCGATGTCCGGTCCATCCAGAACCCCTTTATCGACCAGATCAGTATGACGTTGACTGCCCCGGCAAGCGGTACGGCCACGATCACGCTGATCGACCTGTATGGACGTTCGCTCCGGCGGGTGGTCCAACCGGTTACACAGGGGCTCAACAGCGTGAACCTGTATGGTCTTGGCAATTTGCCTGAAGCGACCTACGCGCTGCAGATCCAATATGGGGATCATCTTGTAAGCCAGAAATTAGTGAAGGTGGCGAAGTAGGCGGCGCGGACGCGCTGAGCCGGTGGCGAAGTAGACCGCATGCGCAATTTTGCGGGCGGCGCGGCCGTTAATAATAGCGGAACCGGACACATTTTGTGACCGCCAATATCACTATTGAAAACACTACATTATGCCCCTACGTTCTGCGTGCTGCCTCCTGCTGACATATTTACTTTCCTTCAATGTATTTGCGAATGATTATGACGATGCCTGGAAGGCATTGGATCGCAATGATCGGAAAACTGCCGAGCAATTGCTGCTAAAGGCAATGAAAGATCCCCACACGGCGGTGGATGCCTATACCACCTATATCTACCTACAAAGCTTTGGTGGTAAAGAAGCGGAAATGGGCGACTTCATGCCAAGGATGTACAGTGTCCTCAAGGATCCCAATCCGTACGTTTTCGCGTTGTGGTTCAACGGGGCGGTCCTGGGGCAATATGGAAAAAAGAGCGGTCACCAGATGCAGTTGCTCGAACGGCTGCTGTCGGACACGGCGGTGAATGGGTCTATCCGGGCCGCGGCGCACTATTTCAAAGCCATGCACTATGAGCTATCGAACGATATCGGCCGGGCAGCAAAGGAATGGGAAGCCATAGGCGCGGTTACCCCGGCCTGGCAGCTGGCCGGTCCCTTCGACAATATTTCCGGGAGTGGCTATTATAAAGACTACGGGCCGCTGGCTCATCCGGAATCCAATGCGACCTTTACGTCCTTCAACAATGCGGCGGTCCAGTGGTTCACACCGGCGACCATGAGCAAAGAGGGCTATACCTTTCCTTATCCGCATTTCCGGCGCAATACGGCGATCGTCTATGCGCAAACCTTTGTCTATTCCCCCGATGACCGCCAGGTGCTGATCGACGTGGGGACCTGCGGGTCCGTCAAAGTATGGATAAACGACCAGCCTGTGGTGGCGGCTTCCAAAGAGCTGGTGACGGAGCTGGACTTCTATAAGCAGCGTGTGAAGCTGAAGAAGGGATACAACCGACTGCTGGTCCAATTGGGATACTCTAATTCGAGCCAGCCCAATTTTATCGTTCGATTTACGGATGAGCGGTATTATCCGGTAGCCGGGCTGACTTATTCGGCGACGTATCAGAACTATCCAAAAATTGGCGGCGCAGCTGCTGCCGGATCCGCGACTGTTGTCGCCCCCGAGACGATAAAACATTTCGCCGAAGATTTCTTCGAAAAGAAAGTCGCGGCCGAACCAAACAACTATATCAACTACCTGCTGTTGTCGGAAGTCTATCTTCGGAGCCAAAAGACGACCGAAGCCCGGCGGGTGATCGAAAAGGCGCTGCAGCATGCGCCGGACAACTCGTTGCTTCGGTTCCAGCTGATGGAGATCCTTATAAAGGAAGAGAACCGGACGTTGCTGCTGGAGGAAGTGGAGCGCATGAAAGAGAAAGACCCGGACTGCCTGATCGCCATCCAGCTAAATATCCATAAGTTGTCAAGCGAAGAGAAATATGACGAAGCGTTCAAGGAAGTGGACCGCTGTGTAAAGCTGTATGGTGAAGATGATGATATCTGGATTGACCGGATAACCCTTTATCAGAAGCAAAACAAGATGGACGACCTCGTCAAGGCGATCCAGACGGCCTATCAGAAATATCCGGAGAACACCGAGATCGTGGATTGGATGTTCAGCCTGAAAGTGAATGGGATGAAGGACGCCAAAGGCGGGATCAAGGTACTGGAGAACTACCTGAAAGACAACTACAGCTACAGTATCATAAAGAAGCTTACAGAAGAATATACAAAGCAGGGTGAAAAGGATAAGGCGTTGAAGCTGCTGCAGCAGCCAAAGGAGGAATTTCCTTATGACCCTGACCTCTATACGGATCTTTCGAGCTTCTACTACGACCAGGAAAAATATGACAAAGCCGCGGACTTCGGCCGCCAGGCGCTTAAGCTGGCGCCTTATGTGGCGACCTACTGGGAAAATCTCGGCCTTGAGCTACAGCAGCAGCACCAGGACTCGGAAGCCGTAAAGGCATACAACAAGGCGCTGTATTACGACGCCAACAAATATTCCGCGCGGGAACACCTGCGGGACCTGCAGAAAAAGCCATCGGTGTGGAAAGCATTCCCGGAGACCGATGTGTACCAGGCGATAAAAAATGTGGCGGGCAAACAGCCGGACTATGACTTCTTCTACGTGCTGGATGAGAAATTCGCCGTTGTCTATGCTGAGGGCGCCACGGAGGAATACACGACGACGGTGGTGAAGATCCTTACGCAGAAAGGGATCGATACCTGGAAGGAAGATAATATCGGCTATAATGAAAATACGCAAGCGCTGAAAGTGGAGAAAGCGGAGGTGGTGAAGAAGAACGGTTCGGTCGTACCGGCTGATCAGAACGACAACCAAATCGTTTTTACCGGCCTTGAAGTCGGCGATGCCGTGGTCCTGAAATATAAGATCCAGAACTTTGCCGAAGGGCGGGTGACGCGGCATTACTGGGACAGATTCGGCTTCAATGCCATGATGCCTGAAGACACTGCCCGTTACTGTCTGCTGATGTCCAATAAGGCAAAAGCGCAATATAAAATGGACAACGCGGACCTGAAGCCGAAGAGAACAACATATGATGATTTCACGCTCTACACCTGGGAAATGGTGAATCCGCCGATCTGCAAGAGCGAGCCTTTTATGCCGCCGCTGATGGATGTGGGTCCGACCGTCCATGTCACGACGCTGGACTCGTGGAATGATGTGGCGCGTTGGTACAGTGACCTGGCGACGGCGAAGACGGATGACGACTTCGAAGTGAAGGCCTTATATGACAGTCTGTTTCCGAAGGGAATTGCCCAGCTTGGTGAGCGGGAGAAGGCGGCGCGGATCTACAACTATATTTGTCATAACATCCACTACTCATCCGTTCCATTCCGGCAGGGCGCCTTTGTTCCGCAGAAAGCTTCGGTGACGATCAATACCCGCCTCGGGGATTGCAAGGATTTGTCAAGCCTCTTTGTGGCCCTTGCCCGGCTTAGCGGGTTAAAGGCAAACCTGGTGCTGGTGAATACGCGGGATAACGGGCTGAAAAGTATGCAGCTGCCTTCTCTTGAATTCAACCATTGTATCGTCAAGACCTGGATCGACGGGAAACCATACTTCCTCGAGCTGACCGATAACAACCTGCCTTTTACCTGTCTGCCCGGGGGTGATATCCATGCGTCCTGTCTGGTGATCCCTTCGGGTGAGGGGGGTGCGGGGAGCGCGACGGGTGTCGCCGGTTCGGCGACGGGGGCGGCGGCGGGTTCGGCGAGTGCCGCGGCGGGTGCGACCGGGGATGCGAAACTGGAATTTGTCGAGTCGCCTTACCGGCCGCGCGACCGGGTGATCCGGCAGGTAACGGTAGAGGTCAACGGGACGGAAATGAAGCTGGCGGAGATGGTATCCAAACACGGTGCGCTCGTATCGGGAGTTAAGGATGACTATGCGGAGCTTTCCGCGGACAAACAGGAGGAACAGCTGGAGAAGGGCGTGAGCCAGGGGTACAAGAACCCGGTGAAGCTGGACCATGTTGTCTTCCACGGGCTTGCGGATAATACGGATTCAGTGAGCTATACCTTCAACGCGACGGTGCAAAATGAGGTCGTGGAAGTTGGGGAGATGCACATGATAAAGATCCCTTTTACCGATGTGATCGCGACGATGGATAATTTTACAAAGGATGAGCGGCAGTTCCCGCTGGAGTACTGCCAATATGAGAACGCAGACGAATATGAAACGCGGGTGACCATCGAGGTTCCGGCCGGCGCGCATTTTATCGAAGTCCCGAAAGGGGAAACGTATACGTTCCGCAATAGCACCTATAGCATCCAGTATATTCCCTCCGGGCCGCGGAAACTTACGATCGTGAGGAAAGCGGCCTTGCAACGGGAAGATATTTCCCCGGCCGATTATAAGAATATGAAGGATTTTTTTGCAAAGATCGTGAAGGCTGAATCGAAATATATTGCTTTTAAATAGGCTTGGCGGTGGCTTCGCGGCGGCTTCGCAGCTGCTTCGCGGCTCCATCGCGGCGCGCCCGAAGGGCGCGCCGTAGTCTTTTTGGGCAGGATCGAAAATTGCTGTACCTTTTCCAAAACCATTTTTTATGTCAGCAACAACCACGACCATGACGATGGTGGACATCGCCAACCGTCTAGTCGAACTTTGCCGTAAAGGGGAATTCGAAACAGCTCAGAAGGAATTGTTCTCGGACGAAGCGATCAGCATCGAACCGTATGCCACGCCGGATTTCGAGAAAGAGACGCACGGTTTGAAGGGTATCCTCGAGAAAGGGAAAAAATGGGGCGAAATGGTGGAAGAGGCTCATGGGATGGACGTTTCCGCGCCGCTGCTGGCCGATTCGTCTTTTGCCGTCACCATGATGATGGATGTGACGATGAAAGGCGGTCAGCGCATGAAGATGACCGAATTGTGCATCTATCATGTAAAGGACGGCAAGATCGTGTCGGAACAGTTCCTCATGTAACACTAACTCCTACTACACTATGCGCTATCAACTCTGCATGTTCAGGGCGGTGCTACGTGGCATCGCCTTTTTTATTTTGTTTATCGCAGGCATAAAAGCCGGCGCCCAGAAATTCGAGCAGCTGGCGGCGACACCGCCGATGGGATGGAACAGCTGGAACAAATTTGCGTGCGAGGGGATCAATGAAACGGTGATCCGCGAGACGGCGGACGCCATGGTCACCAGCGGAATGAAAGACGCGGGCTACCAGTTTATCGTGATCGACGACTGCTGGCAGGTAAGCCGCGACAGCGCCGGGAATATCCAGGCAGACCCCGTCAAATTCCCGCACGGCATCAAGGCGCTCGCGGACTATATCCATTCGAAGGGACTGAAATTCGGCATCTATACCTGCGCCGGGCGCAAGACCTGTGC
>Ga0206895_1195_pt1 | contig 15585 bp, 9 predicted proteins | sample Alteio_BWOrgHeat_51_FD_152967 | JGI IMG/M metagenome (GOLD analysis project Ga0206895, IMG submission 152967) | Enriched cells from forest soil in Barre Woods Harvard Forest LTER site, Petersham, Massachusetts, United States -... | ecosystem: Environmental > Terrestrial > Soil > Temperate forest > O...
TTTCTTTGTGCGACGCAACTCTTCCTCTAAGTCTCGAATGTAATCATCGCGCTCTTTTAAGATGTCCAGCAATTGATCTACCAGCGGAGTCCGCTCTGGAGTTAAAAAATAAGGAACTGCAGTCAATTTTTTCATGAGGTAAATATATCAAATTATTGCTTATTTTCAATATTTCATAGCATTTTGTAGGATGTGGTTTGGGGGATTTTCTCCACTTATTGACCTCGTACTTGCGAATACATTATTAAAATCAGTTCTACCTTTTTCACATTAATCTGGTTTTTTTACGCTATGACGAATTTGGCGTAAGCGCTACTTCTTGATAGCCGTAAGCAATCGAATTCAATAAATCTTCCCAACTAGTTATTGCGAAGCTAAGAAACAAACTTTTCATTTTTTGCCATAAGGCAATACGTGTTTTAAATTTATTTCTCGCATTTTTAAATAATTCACAGCAGTGTTCTTGAACTTGATCAATGAAAAATGCCAGCATCATGAGCATGCCAAATACAGAGCAAAGATGCTGATAGCCATGACCAAAGTTATGGGAAAAATGGTAGCCTTGATTTTTTAATGTATTAAAAGTGTTATTCTCGATACGCCAGTTACTACGACCTCCTCTCATCAGTTGATAAACATTTTCATTAGTGATTTCAATATCGGTGATCCAAGTGAAATGTTGTACCTCACCTTTTTTGTTTGTTTCCCAATATTCTAGAAAATTAATTTCAAAACCAGTACGGTTTAACGGTACAGTATTCATATAACGATAACGATGGATTTTTCCATCTGCAGTTTCGTGCTGGTAAATTCGGCATTCTGCTTGCTCTACTAAATTAAATAAATCTTTATGATTATCGGGTTTAACGCCAACAATAAAACGAATATCTGCAAATTTTAATTCTAATAAATTAGGTGCCGTTGCACCTAATGCATCTTGTACTGCGATCAGTTTTAAATGCGGGTGTTCTCGTCGAATATCTGCAATCAAACGTTTACTAGCATTGAGTTCACAATCGTTCTTACTTGCTCCATCCGTTTTGAGAACGGGTTCGGGTGCGAATGGTAATACAACTTTCAAATCAGGATGTACAATCGCCGCGCACATCATATTATGGTAATAAGTCAAAGTACTACCTTGTTGTTCTTCATGATATTTCTCTATTACTTTTTTTATTTCTTCAATATGATTTACTTTCAATTGCCGACGCGTACGTCCTAGCAAATAATAGCTAAGTTCTGGCAGGTTGCGCATTTCAATTTCAATCAACTCACTTTGAGTGTTAACATAAAATAGTCGCCATCTAGTATAAATATCACCGTGTAAGATATAGGTAGATGATTTAAAATTTTTAGCCGAAGTCGGAACTTCATTAACTAATATTAGTTTGGCTCGATTATGCTGTTTAACACAACAATTTTTACAGTGGACATTTGATGATGAGAAAAAGCCTGTCATATCCATTGGCATTAAATAATGCCCATCTAAATAAGTATAAGACTCTAAAGCCTTCCCACGTTGGACACGTGCAAATAATTTTTTAAATAGTTTTCTAATTTCTCGGGGATTAATTTCATCTAAACGTTCGCGCAAATAGGTATCGCTAGGTACGTGCTCTATTTGATAAAGAGATTTTAAATTTTTCTTAATTAATCCAACTTTCTTTGATTGTTCTTCAAATTGCAGAAGCGAAGGAAACTTTAAACTAAAGATTGCAAGTCCTGACATTAAACAATCAACTAATTCAATTGGCTTAGCGGTTCTCTTTGCCAATACCCGTGGATTAATTTTCTTAAATTCTTCTCGGACTAATTCCAGCAATCCTTTTGCAGATAAATACTTCCTTGATTGGCCCATTTTCAATGAATCCTTCAAAAATTGCCTACCTTAACAGGAATTCTTGGAAATGTTTATCTGATATTTATTGCTACTAGCACGCGCGGGACTGCACTTTATAATACCGTATTATTTTCTGAAAATAATGTTATAAAATATGAAAAAATACGATATTATGAAAATATCCTAAAAAAAGTTTACGAAGGACATTTTTTATTCTACATGAGGCCCGCTCATTCGCTTAGATAGCGGGAACTGCTGAGGTGTTATTGTTGCAGATATTGGATGCCAACTTGAAGTTAAAGTTTACGAATACAAAAATAGAATTAATATATTAGATACGACTATAAAAACTGTTTTTCAACGTAGTGTTGCTCAAAATTTTTCAAGGTTACAACGAAGAGAAGAAGAGCTCGCATTTATGTTACCTCACACGACCCTTAGACCCCCCCAAGATCATTACCCGGCTGTATCGAAGTGTCGAGAATTTTGTGATCCGACCATCTCAAAGCGTTCACGATACTTTACCTCAGAAGGCCTAAGATTGTTTGCAACAGAGGCAGGACGAGAACATTTTATAGATAGTATGGACTTTTTAGGAGAGAGTTTAGCGGAAGAATCTCCCGAGGTAAAAGCAGAGCTTAAAAAATATCCTCAAAAATACGCAAAAAATGTGGGTGAAAACGCAGCAATAGCCTGTATTCTTTCTGGATTAGCAATGGGTTTGGGGAGTCTTTGTGGCGGCCCGACAGCTATCTTAGTTCCTGGTGTATACGCTTGTTCAGGAACAGGATTTGTAACTTCTGTTGCATCTCGCTGGTGTTTACCCTCGCGCCAGTATTGTTTTCATGAAGTCCAAGTTTTATTGCATGCGCAAGAAGTGTATGAAGCCATAGCAAGCCTAAGTGGATTTAATACTTTTCGAGCGGCAACTCGAGAAGTCGGTGAATTACGCAAGACAAAACGCCAAGCTGAGTTAAAGCTCGAACTCGATAATATTAAGGGATTTACCCGACATTCCTTTCTTGTATCTCGCGAAAAACTAGAGCATTTAAATTTTATTCGTATTAGCGCTGTTGATAGTAAAGAAGAGAAGCGGTCAGGAGTTAAATTAGGATCTTCTGGCGAATAATTTGAAGTTACTCAGAAATATCTGTGCAGTTGCACCCTAGTATGCCCCTCTATGGATATTTCTACTAATCCAACTATTTTATGCCAGAGTGCCCTAACATAGTTATCTAATTCAGTTTTAGAATTCTCATTCATTCTGGATGAACCAATACCTCAATCTATAGGTTTTGCAAAATACAAAAATATTAGCATTCAGAACGTTGATATTGAGAAGTAACTTCATTTGCAGGGGGAATAGCGGTGTATTAATGTAAGCGTCTCGATTTGTAGGATGTGGTTTAGAGGATTTTCTCCACTTATTGACCTCGTAGCTTAAATTTTATAGCACAGACAAGTCCCGATGAATTAGTTAACCGTATAAAAAAAGCCAGACGAGATATAGCTAAGCGTATTGCAGATGAAAAATTAAGACATGGAGATTTAAAAAGAGCAGGATCAATCACTGTACCTCTAACCGCAGAAGAGGAAATGCTAACTCAAGCGGAAGCTTTTTTTGATGGAGTTAAATTATATCAAGAGTATAAAGAGCATGGATTTCTCAATCGTTCAAGTGATGCGTCTAAAGAATCAAAAGAATCAAAAGAATCTAAAGAATCTAAAAAAACCAAAGATACATCTGCTTTAAGTACAATTATGCCTTTAGTTGCCTCAAATGCATTAGCGCAAAAGGGAAATGCATTGATCGCAGATTCTTTTTGCAGTATGTCTTCTTTAACGGAAGTACAAGCATTTTATGAAAGACACGATAGAATTTTACGTCATATGCACCCGCCTTCTGATCAGGTACTTGGACTGACAGGTCCTGATCACCGTATTACCTTATCTTATAACTGTGAAATAGGTAAATGGTTATTAATCGATGCAAACCAATTACCTATAAAAATAATTGAAAATATTAGTGATATTGCCAGGGAATTCATAATAGCACTGGTTCATGACGAAACTATTTCTGTAAGCCAACTTGTTTTTCATACGCATGTTTATGCAACGGGGGATAATGAAGCAATCGTTAGGAATTTGATGCAAAGTGTGAAGCGATCCGATGAGTTTAAAGCGGCACATGAGATTACGCCGGAGAGAATTGCAAGACGCGCTGAAGGATCAGATATGTCATTAACAGATATGGCTAGTATGCATGGATCAATTGAAACTTTAAAAAAAGCCTTAAAGATAAAAACCGACCTACTTGAAACACGTTACCGATCAAAAGATCCAAAATTTATTTATCGTTTAGGCACAGAACCGGATGTTGTGAAATGGTTGGTAGATGAAAAAATTTCATTTGATTCAGTTGATGAAATATATCATACGACGCCTCTTGATGCTCCAATAAGAGGTGAAGCATTAGCAACAATTGAAGAAATTTTAAAAGCAAATCCTCTATTAATCACAAAAACTTCAAATGGGTATCCGCCAATTTATGTAGCAATTGATGCAATCAAACCGAATGTATTAAGTTTATTAATTGAAAAAAAAGTGCATATCCCTCCCACTTTTCCCCCCTTTACATTAGCAACCTTTGCAGCATCCAAAGGGAACGTGGAAGTATTAAAATTATTAATGCCACCTTTAACAGCAAGTGATTTAACAAAGGAAGATGGACAACATATAAGTCCTTTATTATGGGCGGCTCATAACGGTCATGCGGATATGATTGAATTTTTAGTAAAAAATGGGGTAGATATTAATTCTCTGGGCTCTGCAGGTTGCTATAAGTCTAAATCAGCGTTACATGTGGCAGCGATCAGAGGTCATCTCAAAGTCGTTAAAAAATTAATAGAGTTGGGTGCGTTATTAAATATAAAAGATAATTCAGGATTTATTCCTTATTATTTGGCATTAAAATATGACAGAGAAGATATTGTTGAAGAGTTTAGTGAAGCTAAGTTAAACCATTATCCATATCGTCCACATGACAGATATGCAATGGATAGAGATAATCAATTTTTTGATTACGACTATAAAGAAATTCCTTCACTTGAGGGCAAGGAAGCCATATATAACGTATATCATGCCGTGACTGATACAATTAATAGTCTCATAAAACAATCTAAAGACCCAGGGACTATAGCTGATTTAGAGAAATTTTACACTAACGTTGTCAAAAAAACCTCTAAGCGTGAGCTTTTGAAATTATTTGCTGGATTAAAGTGGCTTGATCAGGGGATCGCTTTACTCGCAGCACGTTATAACTCTCCGGAAATGTTAGAATTAATAGCAAAATCAAGTCCAAGAAAATACGGCGATTCACCCCTGAATGCCAAAAATGCGCAAGATCAAACACCCTTCAATTTTGCTATCTATTGCAAAGCGTCCAAAGCCGCCAAATATCTAAAACAATGCGGTGTCTCCACCCTACAAGAAACAAAAAATGGTTACAATGCATTATTCCTTTTGGCGTGTGCAGGAGATGATAGTGAATCTCTTTTATTGGATTTGATGTATGAATTACCGCAATTCCTTGATAAACCAATAGGTGTTTATAGCCCTTTAGACGCTGCTATTAGAAATAATCATTTGATTAATGCATTTATTCTTATAGGACCAAGTAGAGGAGGACCCAAAGCCAAGATTACTTGGGGCACTATACTTTGTGCAATTGAAAATAAAGATATGCTTTTAATAAAGCTTCTTCTTGATATAGGAAATATCCCTCCTGAGTTAGAATCGCTACGGGCGGTTCTAATTGATGCATTTGAACATATTAAGACGTCGCGCTTTGGTAATGTGCTCTTAACAAACTATGATGAAACTTTAAAAATGTTTGTGGAGAATACGCCGCCCGATTATGTCAATGACAAGGGTGAAACGCCTTTGATGATGGCAATTAATTATAATAATCTTAACTGTGCTTCATTACTCATTGACAAACAAGAAGCGAAAGATCTCGATAAAGAAAGTAAAGAGGGTGTTTCTGCAATCCAACTAGCGATAAGGAAAGATAAGCTCTCTCTCGTTCAAGCTTTACTTAAAAAAAATGCGAATAAAAATGCGGTTTTTTTGCCGGATAATACCAGTCTTATTCATTGGGCCGCGATGCATAATCAAGTTGAAATAGTAAAAGCACTTCTTGATGCAGGTGCCGATATTAATCAAAAAAATAAAGCAGGCTATTGCGCAATTAATTATCCCGGCTCCCATCTTGGAAGAGCGTATGATATCAGAAATAATTTTACAACGATTTTAATTCAATTAAACCGTTTTGCTTTTTCTTTAGAGGATGAAAAAAAACTTACGTTTGTATCACCAAGCGAATTAGCAACTGAACTTTTGCAAGTAAAAGAATATATTGAAAATAGCTTTAAAACGAGCTACGAATCATTTTTTCATAAATTTGCTGAATGTAAAGACGAACCGCAAACTATCACCGCATTAGCATTTATCGCTGCTGAGTTAGGCTGTAATCAACTATTGGAATTATTATTGTCTCGAATAGAAGATGTTAATGTTAAAAATCCAGCAGGTTTGACGCTTGCCCATGTTGCCACTATTTATGATCATGTGAATGTCTTAGATGTACTTTTTAAAAAACATGCCGATATGAATGCAACTTCTGATGCAGGAGAAACACTCGTCTTTATGGCCGCAAGCTACAGCAAAGTCAGTACGTTAGAACGCTTAATAGAGTATAAAGCAGATTTAGATCAACCCAATGCAAATGCTGTCTCTCCTCTACATGCTGCAACTCAAAACGCTAAATTAGATACTATTCAGCTCTTATTATCTCATGGCGTCCGCCCTGATCTACAAGATGAGGAAAAGAAGCTTCCAATTGATTATGCTAACTCTGCTCTCACAAGAGATCTATTAGCAAATTCGCCAAAAGTCGTTTCGAAAGATAGCCGTGTCGCGGCTTTCGCCTCTAGCAAAGGATTGTTTGGGGAAGCTACTCATTTCGAAAAAGAGAAGCTTTCGGGAGCCGCGACTGAGACTCCCCCAAAGGATGTAACTTTAAGCTCCGACAATAGTATGTCTGTAACTCCAGATAAAAAATCGGGATGATCCTCTTTTATTGCGAAATAAATTTAGTGTAAAAATAAAATTATTACATTAATAAAATAGGTATCACCATACCGATCCATGGGCAACGTTAAGATATAATGCAGTAAGAATTATTTTCTATATCAGCCTCTAATTGTGGAGGCTCCTGTAAGGAGCGCTCAAATTTATTCTTTGGAGAAAATAATGTTGGTGAAGCTTGGTCAAAAAAAGATGGATCATCAATGTCAACTAATACATTCTTAAGCTCTTTTTCCTCTTTTAATTCTGAAGGGCGAGAGCTTCCGTCTTCAATTTTAAGAAGAGGTTGTTTAAAAGACTCACTGACAATAGGCGGTGAGGCTGGCGATGTGATAGCACTCATAGTCGGTAGGGTAGGCTCAGGATCATTCATTTCATTTAATGCAACTAATGTATTGTAGGGTCTAAGATAATACTCGACAATAAAACTAATCATAGCGGCTTCACCTAATACCATTAAGGGGTCGCCCATTTGAGAAAGTATCCACTGCGCAAGTGAAAGATTTTCAACAACTTTGCGGGGAAATAAAGGATCTGGATTTTCTGAAATAATATCTGCTAATGCATTAATTCGTAAATAACTCATCATTATCATAGTAAAAAGTTGATTGAAAACTAATAACATGAAAAAAGACTTTAATAATTTTATTTTGACATCTAAACAAGTAATGGGTTTTTTCTTAGATTTTCTATTTATTATTTCAGATGAACTATGGGAGCATTTATCAGATATTTTGTTATAAAGATTTATAAAAAAATCATCGATTTTCAAACCTAGGCCTTTTATGCTTCTTTGTCTTGGGCCCAGGAAAACAAATAATAACCCCATCGCTAGATCACATCCTAATTGAGTAAAATTAAAAACTCTTGCATTAGGGTCACGTACTATAATGGTTGTTGAATTACCCGTAGTCGTGTTAAAAATGCTTTCCTCTCTATTGGGAAAAAATGGATTTTCCATGGTATCTAAAAAGCCTAAACTCAACAGAGTACCAATACCCATATTAACAACATTACACAAACGAGTAAAAGGAGGTAAAACTGTTCCAAAAAATTGGCAAGGTCTACGTACATTATCATAAATAAAAATATCGAGGGGATATGAGTTAGGACCTATATATATCCAATTTACAGCTTTACAAACCTCTTTTTTAATAGCATTTAATAATTGACAATTTTCTAATGTTAATTCAACGGGTAAAAGCGAATTAAATTTAATTTTATTAAAAGCATGTTGTGTTTCTAGATCTAATACCAAATGATGGCACCATTTTTCTTTTCTAATCTTGTGAAATTCATTATTAATCACAATATAAGCCATTCGCGTATCGTTTTCACCTACAATAATAATAGCAACGCCATCTATATTATTAGTATTAATATCTTTTAGTCTCTTTACAAAATAAATATCATAGGATTCGCCAGGATTTCCTAATGAACTTAATCCTTGGGTCATGAGCGCCATTGTTGACGCATCTTCAATTGATTCGCGCCTTTTTTTCCGATCTTCAATTACTGTTCTAATTTTATACTCTAAATAATTTTGTTGTCCCATCTGTTGAAACAGGAATAATTCATCTGGGGCGCTAGAAAAATCTATTTTGGTCTGAAGAGAGGGTAAAAATATAGCCTCTAATTTGCTATCAAAATCATTTCTTATAATAAAAGCTTTAAATTTGGTCTTCATAAGAGGATTGGCACCTAAATTGATGATTGATAATTTATCATATAATTGTTGTTTGTCAAATTAAACTCCTTTGAGGGAGTATTTAGCTTACAGCTGATTACAAGCGTAATCAGTTTAAGGATTAAAAAGTACGTGTCAATAAGAATCCGCATAGACAATCATATCTATATACAGATATGCTATTTATTTTTTTAGGAAGAAAGTGATGGATAATAGATCAGCGCGTTTTTTTCCAGAGATTTCTTCAACACGTAAGCGAAACTCTCTCGAACATACCGATAGAAATCCTCCATTAGAAAAGAAACATAAAAGTGATGATCATTTTTCTCTAAGAATTAATCCCAATTTAAAAGATGAAACAGGTCGCCCCCCTCTTATTGTCGCAGTTATACAACAAGATTATGCTCTTGTGACGAGGCTTCTTATGACGGTTGGGGTTGATGTGAATCAAACGGATGATGAAGGTAATACGCCATTACATAAGGTTAAAACTAAACGGATGGCACGATTATTTCTTGCAACGGGTTGTGTTAAATTTAATAAAAAAAATCGCTATGGGCACACTGCAATTACGCAAGCTTTTGCATGTGGCCAAAATGAAATAGGTAAAATAATTCAAGACACGAAAAATCGACAACAACTCAAGCTTAAGCAGCGTGTCGATCAGTATATAATAAAAAATTATTATCACACCAATAACGAGGAATTCACTTTAGAAGAAATATTAGCTGCTCAATCTAAAAGAACACCTAAAGAAAGAATATATCACGCAAGAATGCAAGGTTTATTCTCGTTTTTCGAACGATTAGATTTAGATATAAAATTTGAGGAAGAGGTTCTGATGCCCGCATTTAGAAGAAGTGCACAAACTATCTAAAAAATATTATAATTAATAAAAAAAGCGTTAAGTAACGGCATTCAATCAAATTAGACATAAATTGATTATTCCTTAAGGTTATGTTAACAAATAGAATATATAATTCTTATTTGTTCAATATAAATAATCTTTTTAATCACCTATCATAAAAATTTGAAGTAAATCATATGGCGGCAACTAATAGATCCCGGCAAGATACTAGCGCCATTACGGCTAAAATACAGCCGTCTTTCATGGAGCAATATACAAAAATTCTCGATGATCTAGTAGATTCAAAGATAGATTCGTATCTATCTGAATCAAAAACACCTGCTCCTACTTTTTTGAAAAGTGATTATTATGTCTTTTTTACATGTTTAGCCGAACAATATAATAGCTTGAAAAACAATAGTAAAGCTCGTGTTGAAGCCACTCATATTCTAAATCAATTAGATACACTTTCAAATTGCAGCTTATTTTATAATGACTTAGCTCGAGAACAAATTTGTTTTGAAAGAAGATATCATTTCTATTCACAATATAATCCTATTTTGATGCCAATAGCGGTACGTATTTTTAATGAATTATTTCCTCGTGCACCTATTCCCTTTATTGATGTAACCTTACCCCTACAGCATTCGCGATTTTTAGCTCATCGTGCGCTATCACCATCCCAAACCAAATCTGATATTATTCTAAGAAGGTAACTAAATATGCTAACTAGCACACTTTCTCCACATGAGTTAATGAATAAATTTAATCTGGATTATTTAGAAACGAGTTTGTCAGAAAAAAACAGGGCTTATGTTAATCTTAAAGATGAAAAAGGCAATTTTTTGATTCATAGAGCTGCACGGACGGGTCATTCTAATCTAATATTAGAAATTATTTTTGCGGGTGCAGAAGTCAATTATTTGTCATTGAAAAAAGAAACGGCTTTATGGGTTGCATTAAAATATGGGCACTATTTAACTGCTGAGATTTTAATTGCCTGTGGTGCTAGTAAAGAACTTGCGCGTCGTGCGGGGCATTTTGAAAAAGAAAAATTAATGCGTCAACCTGATTTGTCTGATTTTTGGCTAAGAAACAATAAGCGGGCCTTATACAACCTTGATAATTTAACCGTAAAACCTGAAACATTCTCTGCCATTTTATTATGGCAAATCCGCCATCCTAATAATGCTAAAAATTCACTTTTCCCAATAATGAAAGCACAATTGTATTCACCTGCTGCGACTGAAGAAAAATGGATTCCTGCAGTGGATGCAAGCGGTATGTCAAGAGTTGAGTTATTGATAGATCAAATGCAAAATAAATTAATGGAATTAGCTTGTCTCGCAAGACAAGAAAGTTGCTCTGCTCTTGCCCACGAAATAGATATTTTTTTAGATAATAGTGGTCATTTAGAAAAAAAAGCTGAAAGTAAAGAAAGTTTCAGTAATTATGCTGAATATTTTACATGCTTTGAAAAAGCATATAAGGAAGATAATTTTTGTTTATTATTTAAATTATTAAAAAATTCTTATGCAGATTTTATTTTTCCTTTGCTAGTCAAGAGCCTGAATAAACCTTTAACAACTTTCTGGATTATTAGTAATAGAAAAAATTTACCCTCCCTTGCTGCTACAGATTTGTCTTATGAGTCCAGTGCATTAAGTGAAATGAAATTGGATACACGTTTAATACATTTAGAAGAAGATGGTTTTACCGCATTAACACAATCAGAGTTACTAAATAGCATGGTGTCAATTTGCGGGGGTAAGTTAGGTTTATTATCTCATATTGTAGACTCTTTAATTTGCAGTGATACAGAATCCAAATCCAAACTACGCCTATTTTTTAATCTTAATGAAAAAAATAATATCCATTTTCTAGTTTTATTATTAGCCGCACTTGCTGAATATTATAATTTGCCTAATTTGATGAATATAAATGTAAAACAAAATAAAACTTCATTTTTTATCATGAATCCTCCTAAAGATGAGTATTCTATGCAGTTAGTAGCATCTTACTTTGATCGGTTTAAAGTAAAAGTAAATGATTTACCTTGTCAAAATCTAAGTATGCCTTCTTCTGATATTTTACAAATTATATTGGGTTATTTAGACGATAAGCAGCGCCAGGATATTTTAAAATCCAAAGAGCTTAGTCCACTTTTAAATTTTTCTCTAAGAAATACCATTGCACTACAAAGTACTCAAGAAGCGGTACTGAAAAATAGACTTGAAGAACTGAATCAAGTTATGGAACAGTTTTTAGATGCATTAAACCTTGTATATAGAATGGGTTATCCTAACAATTGCAATAAAAAATTAAGTTTTATCTCTTTAGCAATTACATTAGGGCTTGTTGCATTTGAAATATATTATTTAGTTAAATTAACGAATTATATACATTTGCTTGATGAGACTGAAGGAAGTAAGGTGATTCCAGAACCTACTGCGCATGCTACTTGTTATGATTTATATACTGATTATACTAATTATTTAGATAAATATATTAATGAAAGAAATTTTTGTGGCTCCTATTTGCCTGAACGCTCCACTGCTGGTGATCAGCAAGCTCTGTTTGTCATAGGTCAAATTATTACAGATCTGGCGCTATTCATTAGTTGCGGTTATGTCATTTATTATAATTATCGTTTACGACCTAATTCACATGCAGAAGATTTTGCTAATCTCGAGATAAAAATATATCCTCATCTTGCAAGTTCAACAGCAAATTTGAAATTAAAGCTCCAGGAAACTAAACAATCGGTTTCACCTTTGCCAGGAGCGAGTCTCATTCCTGATATAAAAGATATCACGAGGTTAAGAGATGCCGAAAACAAGCGTCAATCTATAGAAACCTATCAACTGCATATTAAAAGATTACTATGGGATTTAAATTCCACTAGAGATATTGCAATTGATATCACAGATACTGCTTCGCCCCAATCACTTAAACCTAATGAATCCTCATCCTCATCATCGCTTACAGAGCCCTTACTTAAAAGAGAAGATCCGGTAGAGAGTAAATCGCCTGTAAGTAGTATTAATTCTAAATTCATTTAAATATATAACGTTATTTCTTTTTAACTAGACGCCCTGCGCATCCGCGCAGGTTTATCATTATTTGGCTCCAACAAGCAATTTACGTGACAAAGGAAGATCTAACTTTTCAAAATCAGCATCTATTTTGTCTTGTTCTTTTTCGGAAAAAACATCTCTTATATGCACTTTGCGTTTACTATACGGAAGTTCCATTTGAAAAAGAAGATAACCGGCAGTTAAAGCGTCAGTTATTTTTAATTCTGGGCCATTTTCAAATGTTTCTTTTAAGCATTCGTAATCCTCTAGAAATGCAATCCAAAAGAAATAACTTAACATATCAGGTTCTGAAGCAATCTTAATAATATGTAAAACATCTAGAATATCTTTTTCACAAGGATGCAAGTCATCCGCAGCCATCTGTTTACTTTCCTGAGTATGCGTTAATCGTAATCGCTGTAACGTCCATAAAGGCTGTTTAGGCTGCCAACAATAACTTTCAATGGATTGTACAACAGACTCTATTTTCTCAATAAGTAGGGTAACCTTTTCAGAAGGAGGAAGTTCATCTAAATATTTTCTAAATGATTTTTTATGGCGCCACTCTTTGATGCATACTCTTAATTTATAAGTCACATCACACAATCTAGATTCTTCCAAAGAACGTCGTTTGTGCTGTAGCAACGTTTGAAATGCTTTACTGTTAAGCTGATTATTTACCCAAAAGATGACTTCCCAAAATGCATGATAATTGCGTTCAGCAATCAATTCATAATTATTTCCAGAATCAGGATTCGGCAACAATTTGGCTAATATTGCATTCGTACCACTAACACATCTTGTAATAGGATACAGCGCATTTCTAAATAATTGAAAAATAGGATGCAACTCAGAATAATAATCAATACTATCACTATCTGCATCAATCTTTAAAAATGGCATATCCGCTATTGCCAAATTAAGATGGTCTAACCACTTCTCCGGTTTTTTTAACAAATTGGAGCATAATTTTTCTAAATTTTGGATCGCTATTTGCAAATAAGGATCAGGTTTATTGCCAATCGTTTTACGTTGGAAGTACAAATCACGATAAAATGATGAGGCGGGATTTAAAAATTCTTTTTTAATCAGACGATAAATTGCTTGAGCTTCATTTGGCATTGATAATAAAAGTGTCAACCCATTATCATACTCAATATAAGCTGTGATAAGTGCCGCAACAGGAGGAGGTATGCCATTTACCAGTACTGAGATAATATTATCACATTTCCCAAAAGGGATTTTTAATGTGTTCGTCGGATCATCCAGAGTGAAAAGCGTGCTACCTGCCTCATGCTGAATATGCTGAATCATGTCCGCTTTATCATAATCTACATCTATTTGTAATGGCGGCGTTTCAGGAGAAAAGATATTTTCAACAACAACCGATGCGGGAGGAAACCCAGAAAATGTTGCCATTGCAACAGAAAAGAAATGAGTCCCCTTATCTAATCTTTGTTGTCCAAACTTAAAATGGGGAATAATACAGGGTGTCATTTCTTTTCTGATTTCAAATAACTGCAGACATATATTATTTTTTAATTCTAAATCAGCTATACAAAATATCCCCTCGGGTCGTAACCATAATCTAATATTGCCTGCAAGATAAGGGCAGTAATACGGTTTACCATGCCTCATAAATTCATACGTGCCAGTTTCTGGATCAATTGCTATTTTATATAACTGTAAACAACTTTTCTCCAAATAATCAGATTCTCCTGTTATGTCATAATTTAAACTATTTAAAGCAAGCCAATACTGTTCATTATCAATAAATGATTCGCAAGTAAAATTGAATGTGCGCAGCGAAATTAAAATAGGTCGCCCTTGCTTGTCTAATGTTGCTATACACCAATATCCACTAGCTGCCTTTAAGATTGCAAAATTTGAATTTTTTTTAAAAATAACAAATTTTTCATCGGATCTAATATATTGTTTTTTAAAATTTGCAACAGCTGCAATAAGATAATCGTCATCAAACACAGTGCGTGAGCTGCGCTCAATATAAAAACTATTATAAGGATCGTTAGATAAATTATTGTTATTCAATTCTTTTAACGTATCCTGAATCAATTTTTCAACAGGAAATATATTGTGAGTAAAATACGCCTGTAAAATTGCAATTCGTTCCGCGGCTAATTTATTTTCTAACGAATCCCGAGACTTTGCTAAACGATATAATTCATCAACATGGTAATGCGCAAGAATGTTGATGGCAGGAATTTTTAAATATTCTTGAATGAGTGTACTGACAGATTCTGGTTTTTTTTTCTTCTTTTTTTTCTTTTTTTTCTGTATCGATGCTTTTAGAAAAAGACTCAAATTGACTAATATATTCAAATTTTCTTTTTCGTGGCTCACTTTTTTGTAACAATCTCATTTTTAAAACTAATGCAATGCGTAACAAATTATGCAACTGCGATTGATGCGTAGTAAGTTCTTCAAAAGTAAGAAAAGGTTGGGAAATAGATGAAGAGGCTGCCATGAATTTAGATTACCTAGAGTCAGAAAAAACGATTTTGCATCATAGAAAAAATAAAATTATTAGTCAATTTATTTACAGCCCTTGACAAACAATCTACCGCCTGGTAGATCGGATGTGGATCATTAATTATCTCGTAAAAAGAGTAAGTGATTTTTCAATTAATTCAGCTTTTGAAAATACACCCATCTTTTTTTTTATATTTGTTAAATGTTCTTCAACAGTACGTTGCGATATGCGGAGTTCGTAGGCGACTTTTTTTGCTGGTTTTCCTTTGACTGTCAAGTTTAAGCATTCTATCTCACGCTTAGTTAGGGTTGCTAAGTTCACAGTTGGTTTTGAGCAATGCTGCAGAGTATGTTGCAAGGGCGATGCACTCAAAATGCCATTATGAAAACGAGTAACAAGTAGCTCATTACTAACTCTTAACATATTAAAACCTTTTTATACGTTAATAAAATAACCATAGTGGGCATTATATCATCTATTAAAATAGTTTTTGAG
>Ga0206895_1196_pt1 | contig 15575 bp, 14 predicted proteins | sample Alteio_BWOrgHeat_51_FD_152967 | JGI IMG/M metagenome (GOLD analysis project Ga0206895, IMG submission 152967) | Enriched cells from forest soil in Barre Woods Harvard Forest LTER site, Petersham, Massachusetts, United States -... | ecosystem: Environmental > Terrestrial > Soil > Temperate forest >...
TTTTTTCAATACATCCGGCAAAGTATACGGCGGCACTTTTGATTCATCGGTATTGGATACATATGTTTTTTGTGCATTACCAGAATAGCAGGCAGAGAGACAAACAATAACTGCCAGTATTTTTATTGTATTGCGGCGGATCTGTATCATACAATTTATTTAGCCGGTGTGATCACGATGTTCCTGAAATCAACAGGGCCATGGTCTCCCTGTATCAATATCGGCCCGGGTTCGCCTTCTTTACTGTTGATCGCACCTCCTGTGATTCCGGGTATCTGTTGATTGGCTATTACTGTTTTCCCGTTTGCAATAACGGTTACCATTCTTCCCACCAATGTGATATCAAACGACTGCCATTCTCCCGGTTCTTTCGCAACTATTTCAGAAGGCGGAAGAAAACCATAGATCGCGCTGAACAGGTCGGGCAATGGTTCCATTCCTTTGCTGTCTTCTATCTGCACTTCATAACGCCCGCGCAAATACACGCCGCTGTTACTTCCTTTTGGATAACGGAACTCGATATGCAGTTTAAAATCTGTAAATGTTTTATCCGTAACAAGATTAGAACCCGATTTAGGGCTCCGCAAAGTTCCCGCATCGGCCATCCATTGATTGGTGGTGCCTGTTGCGTGCCATCCATTCAAAAGTACTAGAAACAAATACCGCTGCATTAGACGGAACAGCAACCCGCAAACAGGTAAGGATTTATTTGCATGGCGCTGATGAATTAGTGTATGTTGATGTGCTTATCTATATTCCGAATAATGTAAAAGGGCCCGTACCTGTTTTTGTTGGATATAATTTTAATGGCAACCAGGCCACTCAAACAGATAAAGATATTTTACTTACACAAAAATGGGTAGGAACAAAAAAAGGTGCACCGAATAACAGAACCACCGATTCTACACGCGGCATTGAAGCTTCGCAATGGCAGGTGAAAGAAGTGTTATCGCATGGTTATGCATTGGCCACTGCCTATTGCGGCGACCTGGAACCGGATAATCCCGATGGATGGAAAACAGGCATACGCACGACTTTGCAAAATGAATTGCATATAAAACCCGAAGAATGGACATGCATGGGTGCATGGGCGTATGGACTAAGCAGGATCTATGATTATTTTCTTACCGATAAAATGATCGATGCAAAAAAAGTAGCCATCATCGGCCATTCGCGTTTGGGAAAAGCGGCGTTATGGGCGGCGGCTTCCGACCAGCGTTTTGCTTTGGTTATTTCGAATGAATCGGGTGAGGGTGGCGCTACCTTATCTAAAAGATGGTATGGCGAAACGGTTTCCATCATCACAGATAAATTTCCGCACTGGTTCCTGCCGCGTTATAAAGCATATGGCGATAGTGTAACTGCTTTACCGATCGATGGCCACATGTTATTGTCTATGATAGCGCCGCGCCCATTATATGTTGCGAGTGCAGAAGGCGATACATGGTCTGACCCCAAAGGAGAATTTTTAAGTGCGAAAGAAGCAGGAAGAGTGTATGCATTGTTTGGTAAGAACGGAATTGATGCGTCAACAGAAATGCCGGGCCTTCATCAACCCGTTGGTGAAACGATCCGCTATCATATCCGCTCGGGAAAACATGATGTTACTTTATACGATTGGCAACAGTATGTAAAATTTGCTGATGATAACTGGAGATGATGCGGGTTCAATAAAATGATTTTGAGCGTATATTTTTTACTGCAACATATAAGTCAACGATCAAACCCAAAACTATGCCTAATTATTTTTTTACCGTTCGCAAACCGAATGACAACGGCAACTTCAGCAGCGATATTGGTACAACTACTTACCTGTCTGTACCGGAAGACGCAGATGACCTTAATTTTGATGATAAGATAGCCGATCCGAATGAGTGGTTAGATCAGATCATTAACCAGTCTAAAGAAGATATTCTTATTTATGTACATGGCTATAATAACAATTCGCTTGACGTTGTAAAAGCGCATAAGTCTATTAAAAAAGGGCTTATGGACTTAAATTTTAAAGGGCAGGTAATTAGTTTTGACTGGCCTTGTGGCAACAATGCTTTGATGTACCTGCCAGACCGGCACCAGGCCAAACTAACAGCGATCGAATTGGTAAAAGGTGGAATTGTTTTACTGTCGCAAAGGCAAAATAATAAATGTGAGATCAATGTTCATTTACTCGCACACAGCACGGGCGCGTTTGTTGTGCGCGAAGCTTTTGATGATGCTATACATACAAAAGCCGTGATCGATCACTGGATGGTTACACAAATGATGTTCATTGAAGGCGATATCAGCAGCAGTTCTTTAAATGTGCCCGGCGATTGCAATGCTATATATGACCATGTTATCCGCCTTACTAATTATTTCAACCCTTATGATTGTGTTCTTGCCATGAGCAATTTAAAACGCGTTGGTACCGAAAACCGTGTTGGGCGTGTAGGCTTGCCACCTAATGCGCCGGGTAAATATGTAGATGTGAATTGCGGAGAATATTATCAATCCATAAAAAATAATTCTACAGATCCTTTTTACAGCCATTCTTTTTATTTCGACAGCAACAGCAACGGTATGTTTATGAAAGACCTGTTAGGTACTATCAACGGCGATACTGACAGAAATTATATGCCAACAAGAGACAACAGAAATGGCGACCTGTTTTTAAATACCAGGTAAGAAGCTGTCAGCTATCAGCCATGAGCTATCAGCCATCAGTAATCAACTATGCATAAAATATTTGCTAAAAGCTCACGGCTGAAAGCTGATGGCTGATAGCTCACGGCTCATTTATTTCACCCATTTCTTCTGCCATTCAGGATATGCACGCAAAACTTTTTGCGGCTCATAAGTATACCAGCCATAGCCATCGCGGCGTTCCCTGTCTACTTCTGCCAGTGAGTAAACAACTTTACTATCGCGGTTGCAGAATAACGGCCTGTGTGTAACAAGTTCATAATAACGGGTCCAGATAGGTGGCGCAGAAGCATCTTCCACTACCACGCGATCTGTTTTAGAAAGGCGGAATTTATATTTTATCTCCGGGGCGCTGATCGTTTTAACACGTATGCCCATGATCTTAGAATCTTCAAACCATTTTACTGCATGTTGCACTGAATTGATGACTGCGTCACTCGGATGATCGATACTCATTAAAAAAAGAACGATCCCCGCACTTTCATTGTTACAGATACTTGGCGGCTCAAAAGCCCTTGCCCATGCGGGTTGCAGCGTAACATCATCGTATTGCTGGCACCATCCGTTCAGTACGCCTTTATCTTTTATCTGTGTGGTGATGATACAGTTCAGCCCTTTTGTATAAGCCGTATTTACTTTTTTATATTCCTTATCATCCACAAAAGAGTAGGCGGGATCATGGTCAACGATATCTTTTAAAACTTCCAGCACACCTGTCATGGCATCATCGTTATAGGTAATGTATTTGCTGTAACCTTTTTGTTCTATCGGAAAATATTGCGGCCAGCCGCCGTTATCATATTGTGCGTCGAGCATAAAATCGATCCCTTTTAAACAGGCCGTTTTATATTTTTCAATTTTTGTAACTGTATATACCCTTGCTAAACATTCAACCTGCGTATAAGTGGTGCTGTTATCAAATGTGGTGTTGACCGCTTTCTTTTCTTTGAGGAGTTTATTCTTCTGTTCATCAGTAAGAATTGCCTGCATATCATAATTTTTCGGCCAGCCGCCGTTTGTTTTTTGATAGAGCAAAATATTATCGGCAATCTCCGTCATGGCTGTTGGCGCATAACGCGGCTGGTTGGGAACTGCATCAACGATGTTTGTATTATCGAAGATATCATACCAATGATGTGCGCTGCTCTGGAAAGGAACCGTATCAATGGCTGTAAAATATTTCGGTTGTTTTTGTGCCGGCACAGGTGACGAGAAAAAAAACATCACCAGTAAAATGCAGCAACCGCTTATGAGTTGTTTGCTAAACTTATGAAAAAAAAATAATATACGCATGATGGAAAGTTCGCTCATTTCCATCAAAAAAATAAAGAGAAAAGAATAAATAGGTAACTACAGCGTGTAAGACGGTGAATGGATTGTTCCATTATCTCCACGGTTCGCAATGGATCGTAGATGATAATTGAAAACCTGTATTCTTTACATTGGTTCCCGTTTGCCCGCTTAGAAAACCGCCTTTAAAACTGATAGTTGCTTTTTGCGGATCGTAAACATACGTGCCGCCTCTTTTTTTGTCAAGGTCGTAATATGTTTTATTGGCAAGCAATGTGAAACCCATGCCGCCCAAGAATGTTCCGCCGGTTCCGTAACTGGCATATTGGCCAAGATAAAGGCCTGACACGGCTTTCGGGTCAACTGCAGCCGGTGCGATATTTTTTCCGGCTTCATAAGCTGCTCCGGGAACACTTGCCAGCGGGGTGGCTTCAACACCCGCACCGGGATTGTCTTTACAGGTACGGTCGGGCGATGAAACGGTGAAGCGGCCCTGTATTTTCCAGGCACCTTCGATCATTACCATATCAAACGGCCAGTTATCCATTTTGCCAACACAGGTTTGCCCGTAATACCTGTTGGCAGGATAACCCGCGCCATAATCATGTATATAAGCCGTTACATTGAAGCGGTAATAACCACCATTGCTTTTTCCGGCAACCACACTTACAAACTTAACGGTGCGTTTTGACGTGCCATCGGGTTTTAACTGCTGTAACTGTTTGTCAAAAACCTGTTTGAACTGTTCAACATTCGGTTGTGCAAAAGAATATGCGCAGGTGAATACTGCTGCAAAGAATATGCATACAGTTTTCAATGAAAGTTGTTTCATATAAGCAGTTTTAGTGTTGCTTTAAAGATAAAAAAAATAATAAATTTCATGGCACAACTTTTATACATCTTTATAAGATGGAACAAACAGTAAAAATATTATCAATAACACCGGTTACGCATAATGTGAAATCGTTCCGCATCACAAAACCCGATGGTTACCGTTTTGAACCCGGACAGGCCACGGAAGTTTCCATCAATCAAGAAAAATGGAAAGAGGAAAAACGCCCGTTTACTTTTACGGCTTTGAATGACTGGCCCTGGCTTGAGTTTACGATAAAAATATACAGCGATCATAAAGGTGTGACCAACGAACTCAATTCATTGGTACCCGGTGATGAACTGATCATCCGCGATGTGTGGGGAGCGATCGCTTATAAAGGCGAAGGATATTTTATTGCAGGCGGCGCAGGCATTACACCATTCATTGCTATTTTACGACAGTTGAAGAAAGATGGAAAAGTTGGCAGCAACCATCTTTATTTCAGTAATAAAACCAGCGCCGATATTATTCTTCACGAAGAACTGGATAATATATTAGGCAACCAGGCACACTATATTGTTACCGATGAAGAAGGAACAGGTTTTCAAAAAACATTTATTGACAAGGCATTTCTTGCTAAAGAAATAAAAGATTTTTCCAAACCATTTTATGTGTGCGGGCCGGATAAAATGATCAAAGATATCACGCAGAGTTTAACAGAACTGGGTGCAAAACCCGATTCTGTTGTATTTGAGAAGTAAGTGTTCTATTCAATAAACTTATTGATCTCCTGTATGTAAGCCGCACCAACAGGAAGTTCGGTATCCTTTATCCAGACAGTTTTTTTATCCGTTTTGCTGATCTGTTTTTTTGCTACTATATAAGACCGGTGTATCCGCATAAATGCAGATGCAGGCAATAATAATGCTTCAGCCTCACTCATGGTTAGCCTGGATAGTATTTTTTTATTCTCTAAAACAAACCCAACATAATTGCCATTGCTTTCAACATATAAAATATCATCCAGATCAACCTTTACCTGTTCATAACCGGTTTTAATAAAAACAGGAGTTGACTGCTGTTGAACAAACACAGTATTTTTTTTCAATTCATACTGTTCAAAAGCTTTGTTACATGCTTTTAAAAAACGAGCAAATGAAAATGGCTTTAATAAATAATCTATTGCATCCAGTTCAAAACTCTCAACGGCATGCTCACTGTACGCGGTTGTAAATATCACCATCGGTGGTACCGGTAAGGAACTTACAAAATCAATTCCGGAAATATCTGGCATTTTTATATCAATGAATAGCAGGTCTATTTTATTTGCCTGTAGAAAACCGACCGCTTCAAGTGCATTGGTAAAATAAGCGGCGATCTCAATAAAATTGATTTTTTCAGCCAGGCTCCGGATCACTTCCAGTGCGATTGGCTCATCATCTATTGCGATTGCTTTTAACATGTATCAGTAAAAAATGGTATTGCCCCTAAAAGTATTCATTTTGCCAGCAACAATTTATCCAGTTTGGTTTTTATTCCCGGGAAATTGTACAACGACAAGGCCTTTGAGTAATTATCAATCGCTTTTTGTTTATCGCCCATTGCAATATATATGTCGCCCAGGTCACCATACGCATGAAAACTTTTTGGATAATTATCAATATTCATAGTAAGAAAATATAAAGCCCTGGTAAACTGTTTTTGCGCTGTTAACCCATGCGATATCACGCTTATCAATTGTTCGGGTGGTGAAACTGTATAACCCATTTGCCTGCTTATTTCTCTATAATGTTCAGCTATCTCGCCATCTTTTTTATATGATGGATCGAACAGTTCACCAAAGGGGATGGTAAAATTGTAAAAATCAAAAATAGAGCGCAGCCCATCATATTGCGCAATAAGTGTAACGGGGCCATGGCCATAATCGGGATAATATTTCCAGTTAAAAGCCAGTTCATTTTTTTTACTGGAACTAAGATAATGCCCGAGTTGAAGAAGAGAACGGATATGAAGACTTGAGAAATCAGTGTCGTGCTTTACCTGTATCGTATCCATACCTTTTTCCATGGTATTGGCCACAGCGAGAAATAAAGAACGGCCCGTAAACATTTTTTTCTGCAAAACTTCTTCTGCCTGTTTCAATAAGTGTTGCTCATCCCACCACATACTTGGATCGATGGCGAGATAGGCATTAAACAAAGCCGGGTAGTTGATAAGGATATGCATAGCAATTAACGCACTGAAAGAATGGCCCATCAATAACCTGTAAGGAGCAGTTGGATAAACTGAATCAATATGTGGCATCAATTCTTTTTCTATAAAAGAAATGAAATTTTCTCCGCCGCCCGACTGTGATGCAGGTATACCAACCTGTGCCGGTATAAACTTTGCGCGTGTAGGCGTAAGATCGCGTGAACGGTTGGTATTGGGCACGCCCACCAAGATCATTTTAGGAAACGAAGTATTGCCGCCACCACTACCCATTTGTTTCAGCATAACAGCAACGGAAGCAAATGTATTTTCATCACCATCCAGTAAATAAACAACAGGAAAACGTTCGGGATAAAAGATACCGTCAGGCGAGCTTGTATCGGGTAATGATATCCAGATCTTCCTGTTTTCATGCAACACGGTTGAGTATACACTGTCTAAATTCCCTATGGTTATGGTATTGTGTGTTTGTGCACTTACAGCGGCACTGATAAAAAATAATGTCCAGAATATTAATTTCATAATTACCTGTTTAAGTTGTTTAATGTATTGTTGGATTTATGGCTGAATATTCAATGCGGCTATAAATTCTTTTCCATCGCCTTTTGCACTGAATTTGTATCTGCCCGGGTATAGCAATGCCAGCCTTTCTTTCACATTTTCCAAACCAATGCCGGATTGTTCTTTTTCCGGATCGCTATCAAGATCGATGTGCATGCTGTTGCTCACTTCAAAATGTATATAAGTATCGTCGCAGGTAAGTTCAATTTTTATCCATGACCTTTTTGCAAGGCTTATTCCATGTTTAAAGGCATTCTCTACCAATGGTATCAAAAGCATCGGGGCTACCTGGTGATCACAGTTTTGCCCGTTTATATTGTCCTCAATAATAATATCAGGCGATGTTTGCGTGCGCAATTTTTGTAAGGCGATATAATTTTCGAGATAATTTATTTCCCTGCTCATCGGTATCAGTTCGAGGGTATTGTCGTGTAGCATAAAACGCATCATATCACCCAGCTTTTGAATACCGGCTGCACTTCGTTCACTGCCTTCCTGTAATGCAACGCCATATAAAGTATTTAGTGCATTGAATAAAAAATGCGGATTGATCTGAGAACGTAACAGATCAAGATCTGCTTTTGATCTTGCCAGTTCATTTTGTGTGCCTCTTAACGCCAGGATCTTGTCTTTCTGCGATTCATACAGTACCCACGAAACAGGTGTTACTATCAATAACTGTACTGCCCAATAAATAAAAAAATTCTCAAGGCCCTGTTTTTGCAGAAACGCCAACAGAAAAATAAACGGGAACGTTATGGCAAAAGTTGACAACAGTAAACGCAGTATTACCTGTGTATCAAAAAAAGTACGGCTCCCTTTAAAAGGAAATAACCAGTATGTATTGCTCAGGTATACAAAAAATGCAGAAGGAACCACTCCAAAATAAATAACTGCCGAAAAGCTGGTGACCAGGGGCGAATTATTTTTACCAAACAGGCTGTAAAGGATAGTTATAAAAAACGGAACGGTAATATAGAAAACAAGGCATGCAGTAATCCTGTTGATGATCAGGATCCGGTATGATCTTCCTGTCGTATTTTTTTCAATAAGATAGATGACCGTTTCGCGGATCGATATGTATATGGAATATACAAGAACCAGCAACATGGCATTGCCAAAACCTGTCCATGCATTTGTTAACGGATGATCATTAAAACCCAATAGTGCAAATAACTGGAACCCTGCATAATTGTAATAATGCGGATGTGCATAGAGCGAAGCAACATTGATACTGAGTGCAAAGAAATAACCGGCCAATAAAAGCTGGAATATGATCCATGCTATTCTTACAATGATCGCAGTAGCAGATAACCGGGAAGATATTTTACGCGCAAACGGAACCAGCAGCCTGTTGATCCAAAGATAACAGAGATACACAGACAGCAATGCGCCAATTTGCGGCAAAAGAATATTGGTAGAATAATTAAAACTGCCGATAAATCTCGACTTGATCATTTCATAAGCAAGTGTTGTTGGCCCGGCTGTTAAATGATACATATCAAGTATATCGCCGATCACAGTAAATGCTACAAGAACAGTGATCAGTATAAGCCCATGTTCTCTCCATCTTATACGCATATGAAATATTTCACCAAGATTAATGCATCCCGTAAGCCTGTATGATGAAATGTGATGAAACCGGCGATAAATGTGATGGAACTGCAAAACAGGGAATACAGTCAATAATTTCTTCGTAAGAAACAGGCCAGGATGGGGTTTATTTTACTCAAATATTTTCCCCGTTTTTGATCAGATTGATTTTGAATGGCTAATATTCCGAGTATGGAAATTGCATGGATATAATTGAGAAAGAGCAGTAGTTATGCTCAATTCTTAATTATAAAAATGACGGTTATGAAAAAGAAGAAAATATTTTTTTGGTTCGTTGTGCTTGTCACAATAGGCCTTTTTGCATTTAATAGATCCTTTACTGCTGGTGGCAGCATCACAGGATCAGTTGTGCCGTTAACAGCCGTATCACGCATATATGCAGTTACGGGCAAAGACAGTTTTCCTGCAACCATTGTAGGCAACAGGTTTACGATCAGCAGTCTCAGAACAGCTTCTTATAGTTTGATGATTGAAGTATTGTCGCCATACCATCCTTACTATAAAGATAATATCCCGATTACGGAAGGTGTTACCACAGAAGTAGGAGAGATAAGGCTTACGGAATAGGGCCATTACGAATTTTAAAAGAAGCTCAGAGAGCTTCTTTTTTTGTGTTATTTATTCATGTTCTGATATGCTGTAACATGTTTCGCAAGATCGATCATGGGTGCGATCCAGATCTCTTTTTCATGATCTTTTAAATAACGAAGCAGAGTAGTATGTTCATTTGATGCAACATTCAAATTATGCCCGCCACCCACACCATGAAAAAGAAACACTAATAATGAATGTGTTTCCATTGCTTTTTTCACAAGCCCGATCATGTACTCGGCTGTTTGTCCGTTGATCGCATAGCAATCGATGTTTGTGAGAGTAACTTTATCGATCGGCTGCATGGCTGAACGCACGCCTCTTGCCGCGATAAAATCTTTTTGAATATAATCATAGTAAGATGTATCGCCGATCTTTGTATCACCGCAGGGAAATGCAAATGTGCGTTCTGTTTTTCCATCGATGGCATTCAATAAAGTATTGGTCATTTTTGTTTCTGCTGTCATGCGGCTGATCGTATAACGGCTAAGGTCATTATCCGGTTTTACAAAACTTCTTCCCGGCAATTGCCCGTTGCATGGATGAAAAGATGTGTGGTTGCCGAGTTCATGCCCATGTGAAGCAGCAATGCGCCATTCGCTTACCCTTTTGCTTAACGATGGCGAAGACCCGATCAGGTAAAACGTCCCTTTCAATCCAACAGAATCCAGTGCAGGGATCGCATGGTCAAGATCAACATCTATGGCATCATCATACGTTAAGGCAACGGCACATTGTTTCCCGTTCCATACAGAACTGTTTTGTGCATAAGTGACAGTGATGGATAAAAAAACAAAGAATAATAAAATGATCTTTTTCATGATGATATTATTGATCGGTTCTGAATGGAGATGCCGGCAATCCTTCTTTATTATAGAGGTTCGCACCTTCCGGGTTATCGGCCCATGCATAACGTACATACATCGGCGATTTGATATCATCGTTCCAAACAACTACTGTATTGCCTTCAATGGATGCTTTGGCCCACACAAACTTTTTATCGGCGCCTGCAATCGAAAAATAATATAATTCATTGTCGCCTTTTGCTGTCAAACCGCTACCGGTATTGGAAAAATGTACAATGATCTTATTGCCTTCCACTTTTGCTGATTGATAAATGGGCCCTGAATAAACGATCGTATTATTTCCATACGCTAACTTTTCCGCAGCAAAAGCGAGGCGTTCACCTACATCTTTTTTATTCAGGGGATGTATATCGTTCCATTCGCCGGCATCAATGGCTACGGCCATCCCGGTATTATTTACGGATAATGTTTTTAACTGCCCATCGCGTAAAGTTGCCCACTGGCTTTCGGAAGGCAGATACTGCACTTCCATAAAATTGGGAAGCTGTGCATAAATAAATGGTATGGAAGTATTGTTCCATTTATTTCTCCAGTCGGCGATCAACGCCGGCAATAGATATTGGTATTCTTCCGGCTTCCCCGTATTCGCTTCGCCCTGGTACCACAATATTCCTTTGATGGAATAATTAATAAACGGTGCGATCATGGCATTGTATAATGCAGTGGGCTGATTTTGCATCGAAATATTATTTCCACCACCTCCGCCACCAAAGCCGCGTTCTGGCGGAGCATACGCTTCTCCAACTTTATATTGCCAGTCGCCACGCAGGTCGATCCGTTCATTATTGGCCGTTAAGTAATAGGGTTTATCAGGAACAAAACCACCTTTACCCGCGGTGTTGGTTATTCTTACAACGATAATATTTTTTCCGGGCTTTAATAAACCTGCCGGCAGTTCATACCTTCTTGGCGGATATTGGTAAGTGATCCCGCCCACAAATTTTCCATTCACATAAGTCTGATCGGCATCAACGATCCGCCCCACAAATAATTTTGCAGGTATTCCTGTCATGGAAGCCGGCACCATAATTTCTTTGCGGAACCATACTGCGCCATTCAATCCTTTGATACCCTGGTCGGCCCAGTAGCCAGGCACCATCATCGTGTGCCATGCGTTCGGAACATAGGAAGTATCGTACCATTTGATATCGCCCAATCCTTTATCCATGGGCCTCATGGGCCTTGTGAATGTATTGGCTGCCGGGTTCCTGCGGTTCATACTGTTGATAAAAACAGTGTCTTTAAAACGCGCAGCGGTTTTTAAGTAACCCGGAAAATCTTTCAACCCTTCTTCACTGATCCATGCTTCGATAGGCGTTCCGCCAACACTTGAATTGATCAGGCCGATCGGCACATGATATTTTTGATAGATCCATTTCGCAAAAAAATACGAAGCTGCACCAATGTTGAGAATGCTTTTCGCAGTAGCTGTTTCCCAATTGCCCGGTGGAAGATCATCATGCAATTTTGTGGCATCTGCAACAGTTGGTATAAAAAAATTCCTGATCTCGGGGTAATCCGCATTCGCCACTTCATCGGGATATTTTTCTTTTACCCTTTCCATATTCAACACCATATTCGATTGCCCGGAACAGAGCCATACATCGCCGATCAAAATATCCTGTAAGTGCAAATGGTTGCTGGCAGTGATATCCATTGTGTAAGGGCCGCCGGCTTTCATCGCAGGTAATACAACAAACCATTTACCTGCGTCATTCGCTTTTGTATTGAATGTTTTGTTGTTGAATGCGATTGTTATATTTTCATCTTTCGCTGCCCAGCCCCAGATGGTGAGTGGTGTTTCTCTTTGTAACACCATACTGTCCCTCACTAATGCAGGAAGTTTTACCTGTGCTGAAACATGTGTAGAAGAGAAAAAGCAGGCAAGCATAATAATGACAAACCGGTTGTGAAAGCGCATGGTATCGAAGTATTTTACTAAAACTATTCATTTTTTGGCCAAAATTGTAATCGGTTGCATAATTTCTTGAAAACTTATTTTCACGATCCATTTTATCAAATTATCATCCCGAATTATTCATGATATTTGAACACGCTTATTTAAAACCATACAATGAAAAAAATTTCTCTGTTACCTGCCTTGCTGATCTGTACATTATTTGCCGCTGCGCAAAAACCATCAACCAAAACCATCGATGGTTATTACCCGGTGATACGTAATGTATTCAATGAAAATAATGCGTACAACACAGTTGGCTTTGTAGAAAAATACTGGCGTATTGCAGGCAATACAGGTTTTGATGAAAGCATTTATCATGTAGAGAAAATTTTACAATCCGCCGGTTTTGTAAAAGAAGTGAATGGCGAAGCGGATGGCCCGCTCACATACCGGATCGAAAAAAGAAAGATGCGCCGCCCCACATGGGAACCCGTTTCATCATCCTTAACGATCATTGGAGAAACAAAACCTTTATTGGAATCTGTTACTAACCGGAACATGATCGCCATCAATTCATCCAGCACACCAACTGATGGCGAAACGGCTGAAGTGGTGTATTTAGGAAAAGCAACAAAGGCTGATTGGGATGCAAATGATGTAAAGGGCAAGATCGTTTTTGCAGAGAATGGTGTTGGGGCTTTATATGCAAATGCCATGCGTAAAGGAGCTGTCGGCGTGTTGGGTTATTCTATGCCGAAATATACCCAGCCTGAAAAAAATATTCACTCCATCCAATTCACCAGTATCAGCCTTGATACCGCAAATCTGAAATGGGGTATTGTTTTGTCGTATGATGCAAAAGAAAAATTGAAAGCCGCACTTGCAAAAGGGCCGGTACGTGTAAATGTAAAAGTCGTCTCTAAAATCTATCCTTCCGAAGAACTGACCATTGTTGCCAATGCACGCGGCACAATAAAACCCGATGAACGTTTTGTTTTCAGCGCACATGTACAGGAACCCGGTGCAAATGATAATGCAACAGGCGTAGGCACGCTGGCAGAAATGGCGAGAGTAACAGCAACATTGATCAAGGAAAAAAAAATAACACCCAAACGCACCATCACTTTTTTATGGGGCGATGAAATTGTTTCTACCGACAGATATATCAAAGATGATTCTGTAAGAGCCAAAGGGATCAAATGGGGGCTGAGCCTCGATATGGTTGGTGAAGATGTTTCAAAAACCACCGGTAGTTTTTTAATTGAAAAAATGCCCGACCCATCTGCCATCTGGACAAGAGGAAACGATCATCACACTGAATGGGGCGGGCGTGTTTTGAAAGAATCGGATATGTTCCCGCATTATTTCAATGATTTTTTACTGGATCGTTGCAGGCAACAGGCAAAAGAAAATAACTGGGTCGTAAATGCAAATCCATTCGAGGGCGGCAGCGACCATACGCCTTTTTTGCAGGCAAAAATTCCCGGGTTATTAATGTGGCATTTTACAGATGTATTCTATCATACCGATGCAGACAGGCTCAACATGGTTTCACCACAGGAGATGAAGAACGTTGGTGTGAGCGCATTAGCGGCCGCTTACACACTTTGCGCTGCAGATGAAAGCGCCAGCCTGGCGCTGATAGACGAGATCACCAAAAACGCAACAGATCGCCTGGAAACTGAATATGCATTAAGCAAAACTGCGTTGCAAAACGGATCAACCTTAGAAAAAGAACAACATATTTTACAGGTATGGAGCGATTGGTATAAAACCGCTTTGTCAAAAATGAGCGATATCAATACCGATGGCGTTACAAAAGCGATCGAAAAGAAAATCGAAGGATCAAAAGATACTGTTGGTAAGAAGACTGATGCGTTGATTAATTTATTGGCAGGTAAATAACCTGTAAATTTTTAACGTGTCGTGTTATTGAGTTTTATTTCTCTGCATGAATCTCAGTCACCCTTCGTGCACTTTGCGCGCATTTTCTTTGCGTCACTCTGCGGTTAAATTCTTGTAGTTATTAACCGCAGAGTGACGCAAAGGAGTACGCGCAAAAATTGCGCAAAGTGTTTTAAGAACTAAACATCAACTTTTGTTCATCACATTTTCCAACGCAGTTCTTACCTGTTTTAAAAATGGCGGAACGATAAGAAAAGGATCTCCCGGTGTTAATGTTTCAATCGGCAAATAACCACGGTAAGAAGATGCTTTTACAATGCTGAATAATTTTTCAAGATCCATATTCTGCGACTGCCCGTTATAATTCAGTTTTTCTTTTACCTGCCAGTTCACTGCATACTCGGCGGTTTTCCTGATCTCGCTGTAAGGTTCATTCGTAACAAAACTCCCGGTATCTAATATCAAACCAAACCATTCGCTGTTTATTTTTTTAATTACATCGATCATCTGATCGGCAGTCTTGATAAAATCATTGTGGTTTTGAACGGCAACGATTACACCATGTTGTTTGCCATGTTCCACGCAGGTCTTAATATCTTCAACGATCCATTCTGCTGTTTGTTCCCAGGTATGGTTTGCAGGGATCGCTTTGCCGGTAAAGATCCTGATCACCGGCGCGCCGAGCTTGGCGGCAACCTCTATCCATTTTTTTACAAAAACAATTTCAGCAACGCGTTTGGTTTTATCAGGTTCGGCAAATTCATTGCGTATTCCTGTGCCACTGATCGCTAACCCAAGTTGATGCGCTTTCTTTTTTAAATGAAAAATATATTCATCGGAAGGAACCTCCGGGTATCCGGGGAAATAATAACCGGTAAGATCGATCGCATCAAAATTTTCCCTCGCACAAAAATCCATCACGGCATCCAAATTAGTGGCGCCCTTTGTTAATAGTGCATTGAACGAATAAGCATTCAGGCTTATTTTAAAACGATTGTCTGATTGATTGGTTTGGTTTTTTATTTCTCTCGCATCCGCCAAAGAAATATTTCCCAAACCTGCAGCAGCAGATACTGTGAGCATCGACTGTAAAAATTTTCTTCTTTCAAAAGATTTCATAAAAAAAGGTTTTAGCTGCGCT
>Ga0206895_1185_pt2 | contig 15570 bp, 14 predicted proteins | sample Alteio_BWOrgHeat_51_FD_152967 | JGI IMG/M metagenome (GOLD analysis project Ga0206895, IMG submission 152967) | Enriched cells from forest soil in Barre Woods Harvard Forest LTER site, Petersham, Massachusetts, United States -... | ecosystem: Environmental > Terrestrial > Soil > Temperate forest >...
ACAATGATCTTATATATGACAGAATCATGCCTTATTTAAAAGGTTGTTTTGGTTATATAAAAGAGAATCTTGCCAGTGAATGGAACAAAGGAGAAGAAGGAGATGGCTTTGTGCTGATCAATGCCGGGATAGAAAGTTTTATTAGAATTTTCAGTGATATAGCCGATCATCTTACGGTAAAAAATATGCTTAATACCAAAACAGCTAAAGTCAAAAATATCCTGGAAGTTGCTCTTCCATTCCTCGACCCCCTTGTTGCTTATTTGAAATCAATTCCCGCTGAGGAAAAAACGGTCCTACGTAAAAGCTATGGTACGGGTGGTAGAGCTAAATACTGGCGCACATTACAAAAGATCATCAATACCAAAAACAAAGAATTTGAACCAAATGGATTTGCAGAATTCCTGAAAAATGAGGAAAAGCAGTTTAACAATGATTCTTATAACATGATACGTGATATAGAGAAATTCATCAAAGCGGATTTCCATCACAAACTGGAAAATTTCTACGGGGGATCGTGGTTTAAAAAAGGCGTGCCGCAGACAGTATATGATGACGCCTCGCTATTAGCCGTCAAGAAAAATAGGGAACTCGAAAAGCATGAAGAGGTAGAACCATGGGACTGTTTGAATATAATTGATTACCGGAAAATAGCCGTTTTTGCTGCGAACTGGAAAGATATTTTTGAAAGGTATTATACGATGCCCGGCCAGGAAAAAATGCGCGGGGGAAAAGATGAAAAAACGGCGTGGCTGCAAAAGCTGGAGAGAATCCGCAATCAGAATTTTCATTCTTACAGTGTTAAGGAGGATGAATTTAATTTCTTAACGGAGCTGCATACCTGGCTCATTTTAAAAATCAATCAGAACGCATTTGCTCTGGCAGATGTGTAGTCATCCAATGGTCTATGCATTTTTTATCATAAAGAATTTTTCTCAACGAGTAATTAATATTACCAGCATGTTATTTAGGAAAATAAACTCTGCATTTCGAACTGCAGGTAAATGGTTTTCATATTTATGGGATGAAGAGGCTGCTTACCATAGTGCATTACATATTCTTGGCGCCATATCGCCTTTGATTATTGTTGGGTTGATGTGCATTTTTTTAGATAAGGCTAAAATGTACGACTTTATCAGAGAAGGTGATTTTTGTTTATTCAGTGCTGCGATACTGACACCCGGCGCATACGGACTGGGCAGCTATTCGAAGAAAAACACGCATAAAAAAGCCATTTTTACCTGGCCGAAATTTATTGCTACTATTTCCTGGTGTATTGTTTTTATTGCGGCACTTTTATTCAGTTGGATTTATATACATTCTCTTTATCCTGAAATTGCTATCAATGAAGATCTAATAGTTTCCTGTTCAACTGTTTTCCTGATTTTTTCTGTTTGTGTTTTTTATTATTACCGATGGCTTGAAAGGGAACTGGGAAGTATGGATTTTGGAGGTTCATCAAGCGCGACATTTGACGATTTCGAAAAGAATTACAATTAATACCTGATTATGGAACCTAAAAGTTATTTTTCAATACCTGCGATAGAAATGACCCAGCCTATCGGAACATTTTATATCGGCTGCATCAAATGTGATGACCTGTTAAAAATTTCGTTTTCTGATATCAGGAAGATTTCCCTCGAGAGCGATGAAGTATTCGGGATTCAACGTGAACTTTCTCCGAAACGGGTTAAGGAGTTAAGGCAATATGTAACCAACAGCGATGCTACTTTCCCTACGAGCATCATATTATCTATCAACAGTTCAAAACTGAAACCTTCAGATGACCCCGCTGATTTGGAACTCGAAGACGAATCCATTATTGAATTTAAAGATGGGATGTTAACCATTTTGCTCGATGAAAATGTTGCGAAAATTATTGATGGGTATCACCGTGTTGAAGGATTAAAGGCTTATGTTGAAGATCCTGCAAAATTCCAATTGAATATCACGGTATTTATAGATATGGATCCGGAAGATGAGGCGATTGTTTTTGCGACCATAAATAAAGCACAGACCAAACCTTCTAACTCTTTGGTATATGACCTGTTTGAATTATCAAAATCAAGAAGCCCGCAAAAGACTTCGCATAATATTGCCAAGCTTTTTAACAAAATTCCTGACAACCCTTTTTATCGGAAAATAAAGATTCTGGGTAAATCTGTCTATGGTACAGAAACGATTTCACAGGCAGCTTTCGTTGAGGCAGTAATGGCTTTTATCAGTTCCGACCCGATGAAAGACCGGGATGATTTGAAAAGGCAGAAAGAACTCCAGGTGTCAGAAAAAGAAAATTCAAAGCTGATTTTCAGACAATTTTTTAAGGACCAGAAAGATGTAGAAATCGGAAAGAATTTTGACCACTATTTCAGAGCAGTGAGGGCAAAATGGCCCAACGCCTGGAATCAAAAAGAAGATTCCCAAATATTAAACCGGACAACAGGCTTTATCGCTTTGATGAAGTATTTTAAAACGGCCTATCAATCCATTACCAATGGAAGAAATGACCTTGTAGTAACCGAAGCAGACTTCACTGCTATTTTTAATAACATAAATATCGAGGAAGCCCAATTTACAAGAGATAACTACAAGCCAGGGGGAGCAGGGATAGCAAAACTCTATGGTGACCTAAGAGAGGGGGGATTCCGGAATATCTAAATTATATTTTATTTGCTAATCACAAGGCTAATAATAAAATCAGTGCAAGCCGGATAAAATAAGTGGCAACTGTTTTATAAGATCGTATTGATTAAACTATGACCCGTTTTATTACAGCTCTTCAAATATCCCTGTCTTTTTATTCTTTACAACGTTGTCGTGCGGAAAGTACTTACCGTTCATGGCTATATACACGCCCGGCGGAAGTGACTGTGCGAAGGCAAGTGCGGAGCCGATGTTGAACAGGCCGTCGGAACTGCCAAACTTGATCGGTATCATCGCGCCGGTGATAACAATGGTCTTGCCCTTCAACTGCGCGGCCAGTGACATTGCCGTCTGCACCATCGTATCTGTCCCGTGTGTCACCACGATCCGTTCTTCGGGACAATCTGCACAGGAACGCACGATATATTCTCTTTCCTGCGGTGTAATATCAAGGCTGTCCTTCAGCATCAGCGTGGTGATCTGCACCGGTACCTGGTTCCTACCTTCTTCCAGCAGATCGTTCAAATGTGTATCCTGGAAAAACAATTCGCCTTTCAGCAGGTTATATTCCTTGTCAAAAGTTCCACCGGTTACAAATATGCGGATCATGGTTTTTGAGAATTTTGACCCACGAAGATAGGGATTGAAAAAATGAAGAGTTCAGGCACTATCCTTATCCGGGGGGACCCTGTTATTTCGTTTTGATCCGATCTACTTAATAAGAAATTTTTGCAGACAGACAATTTGTAGCGTTAGTTCGCGGATCTGTTCACAAAATCCAGGTGGCAACAAATGCCATGACTGCCCTGCACGTAATAATAACTGCTCATTTTGGTAAGCCATTGCTTCAAGCTTTTCCTGCATTTGTTTTTCCCATTTCATGAAAGTAAAAATAAAGAAGGCAACATACATTGTGTTAGGTATTTATACCTGATTTGTCTCCTGTGTTTATCATCGGGTTGATTATCTATAAAATAAAAATCGATTCTGAGGAGTCCTTTCATTTACGGTACCAAACAGGATTTACACGAAAGAAAAAAACGGGGAAACTCCCGGAATATTTTCTATACTTTGCTGTACTTTTGATACCGATAAATTGTTATATCATGGCAACACAAAAAGAAAGGCGTTTCATTTTTATTTTTGTTCTCGTTACAGTGACATTGTTGTTCAGTATCGTGTTCATCAGGAACTGGCTCGAATTTACCCACCGGGTGAAGATCGATCTGCCGGTGGCGCAAATGGAAACCATCCGTGCCGGGAAAAAGAAAAAAGAAGTTGTATTAAGCGATGGTTCCAGAGCCATACTTTCACCCAATGCAACTTTGCGTTATCCACTTCCATTTACCGGCAGTGAGCGGCAGGTGTTTGTTTCAGGGGAAGTGTATTTTACTATTGCAAAGAATGATGCTATGCCTTTTAAGGTAAATAAAATATCGGGTACGGATTAGAAAAGTCTTATTGCACCTGGATGATATTCCATTATTTCCGCATTGTATAAATTGATTTCCCGATCCGGCATTTTTGTTTGTGTTGTAGTTTCTTTTTTTGCAGCATGAAAACAAAACTGCTTTTTATTTTTATTACAGGCTGGCATGGCGCGAATGCGCAAAATAAAACTGCCCTCCCGGAGAGTGCGCGAAAACTTAAAGACGTGGTGGTGGAGAGCCGCAGGAACCTTAACCAAAAAAATCTCTCCATTGCCAAATCATCAATTGCTAATATCGACCTTCCTCAATCTGCCGGGTCCGTTAATAACAGGGTTATATCCGATCAACAAATTACCCGTGTAGGGGATGCCGTTAAAAATATCAGTGGTGTTTCGCTGACACAGACAAGACTGGGTGTAAATGAAACTTATACGGCCCGTGGCTACAGCATTGGTATTACCGGTGGTGCGGGCAGTATCTTAAAAAATGGCCTCGTCACAAATATTGCAGGCATACCGGAAGCGGCCACGCTGGAATCTGTGGAAGTCATGAAAGGAAGTACCGCAATGTTATACGGTAATGTCTCAGGCGGACTGATCGTAAATTTAATTACGAAGAAACCAAAATTTGAATATGGTGGTGATATCAAAATGCAGACAGGTAGTTTCCAGCAATATAAACCTATCATTGACCTGTATGGCCCGCTAAATCAACATATGGCATTTCGTGTAGTTGGAACCTATGAAAATGACCGGAGTTTCAGAGATCTTGTTAAGACCGAACGTATATATTTTAATCCATCAACGTTATATAAGCTGGGTAAGAACACCACAATCCTTGTGCAGGGAGAATATCTTAATGCGCATCTTACACCTGACTTTGGTATTGGTACCCTGGACAGCGGGCGCGTTATTCCAACCAACATTCCTGTGTCAAGATTTATCAATGTACTTTGGGCATATAATAATGTAAAACAAAATTCGGGTTCCTTTAATCTTGATCATGCGTTCAACGATGACTGGAAAATTAATTTTGCAGGCGCTGTGCAATCAACCGATGTTGATTCGTATGGTGCAGGCCTGCCAAATACATTAAGCAACTCGGGCGACTGGAGCAGACCACTTGCGCGGGCTCACAGCATAGAAAAAGATATTACTACGAGTGTAAATCTTAACGGCAAATCAGTCACGGGCAACATCACACACCAGATTTTGTTTGGATCGGATTTCACAAGAGTGGTTACACAAACAGATGCTTTTAAAATTATCAGTAACGGAACCTTAGTTACCGTTTACGATAAAATAAATATACTTGATCCCGCTACACTGGCTGTTCCACGTACAGATATTCCGGATGCAGCTGTAACAACAACTACTACTGCACCCAGTAACAGGGTAGGTATTTATGCGCAGGATTTTGTAACAATAACTAAAAAATTAAAACTTCTTGCAGGCATTCGTTGGAGTTACCAGGAAACAGTGCAGACTAATATATTTACAACTTCAACACAAGCTATCACAAACGGCGCAGTGGCAACTGCCAATGACCAGGAGTTTTCACCAAAGCTTGCACTCGTTTATCAACCGGCAAAAAACACTTCCCTGTTCGGAAGCTATTCCAATAATTTCAATATCAACACGGGTACTGATATTTATGGACAGTTATTAAAACCATCTGTTATTAATCAATATGAGTTAGGTGTAAAGAATAATTTTTTTGAGGGAAAAATTTCTGCTAACCTAAGCCTCTATCGGATCATTAACAGCAACCTGGCGCAGCAGGCAGAATTGAAAGCAGACGGCACACTCAATTCAGATGCCACCGTAAAAGAATTAAAAGGGCAGACAACAAGTGATGGTCTGGAAATCGACATCAGCAGTAACTTCTCAAAGAATTTTTACTTCATTGCGGGCTATGGTTATAACAACATGCGTTTCACCAAAACATCCGGCGCCAAAGGTTCCAATATTGAAGGCGAGCAGGTCGTGATCAACCCAAGACATACGGGTAACCTTACTGCTTTTTATACATTCACAAAAAATCGCCTGAAAGGTTTAAGACTGGGTGTTTCTTCATTTTATACAGGCGAGCGTTTGGGTGGGTACAATAATATAGTAGGACAAACGCAGATCGGGAGCAGGCTATTGCCATTGAAAGGATTTGCAACAGTAGATGTTTCTGCAGGGTTTGGTATTGGGAAGTTCTCGTTACGTGCCAGGGTTTCCAATATATTCAACACCGTTAATTATCTCGTGCGTGATAATTACAGTATTACACCGGTAACCCCGAGACAGTTGATAGTTACCATTGGGTACAAATTATAAAGCAATAAAATAAAATTCACATAATGTAATACTTTTGATAAGTATAATATTGACATTATGCTTACTCGAAATAGGAAACACCCCGCATTTATTTTAGCCGTCTTTTTATGTTCAGTCAGTTATGGCCAGGCAGGGAAAAAGAATAATGACCCGGCTTATTTTATTGATTCGGTAAGTGTGGCCCCGGTTTCAATGGGCTTGCTTTCACCTAGTGAAATTTTGAATATTTATGTTGAAAAGGATAGTGGTTATGGTAATGGAAAAATATTTATCAGCACAAAAACACGGGTGAAACTTACCTCACTGAATGAAATTTTAGAACAACATTCTATCATCCAAATCAAGCCCATGTTATTCGTTATAGGCGAGACTGTATTGCTTGATACGGCCAATGTAAAGATTGATAAAAGATATGTTGAGGAAGTGCATACATATGTGCTTACTGATTTTAGCTACCTGCCTAAAATAACATCGGACATGATCATCTGTAATATAAAATTATACAGTGAGTTGCCTAAGCCTGAAACCATCAGGATCCAATAAATTGTTTCAGACAACCAATATTTAAGTAAGAGATTGTTGCAAACAGATAATTTCAGTTGTCAGTTTACGGATCTCATCACAAAACCCTGCTGGCAGAAAATACCAAACCTGCTCTGCGCGAATTAGCATCTGCTCATTTTGGCAAGCCATTTTTTCCAGTTTTTCGTGCATTTGTTTTTCCCATTTCAAGAAAGTAAAAATAAGGCAGTCAACACAAATTGCGTTAGGTATTAATACCTGTTTTATTGGCGTGTTTTCACGCAATACTGGAAGAAAATATTGGATAACCTGATAAAATCTTAAACGGTGCGTTGACCTTTATCAATCGAGGTTTTCCAGCCACTTAATTTATCCGTGAGTTCCTTTAGTGCTTTATCGTCGGGCTGTTTGCCGGTGAAGTAATAATCAAGCCTGATGGTAGTCTTTTCAATGGGTTTGCGGATCATGGGTTACCGGTTATTGCTTTGCTGCTCTTGGTTTGAAATATACTTTGTTTCCAATATGCACAGTATCTACCGCTGTTGCACCTGTTGAATCTTTTGTGATTGATGCCATGATCCTGCTGCAACTACTATGGAAAACATAAGATAGGGTCGGGCTGATTTATTTGTTTCCGGCATAAAGTATTTTTGATAAAGATAATGCTCTGCAATATTCATGATCTGAAAATTTTCGACACCTCAAGATGCAGCTTTTTTCCATTGTTAACTGACTTCTTATTTAATAGTTATGGGTTGTATTATTTCCTTTCCCTACATTTATCCTGTGAAGTTTACCGTTTTACTTACTGATGAAATCCTACCGGTCATACGACGATGGCACACTTGTGCAACTGCTTGTCAAAGGAGATGAGGATGCGTTTAAGCAAATTTTTGAAACCTATCGTGACCGCTTATTCATTTTTATAAAAGACATTATTCATTCGGAACAAGTTGCCGAAGAGCTGGTGCTGGATGTATTCATGAAGATTTGGCTCGGCCGCGAATTACTTGGTGAAGTAGAAAACCTGCAGGCTTTTTTATACCGTGTTGCGCGTAACAAAGCGATTGATTTTTTCCGTGTTGCGGCAAAGGATGAAAAATTCAAAACAGAACTTTTAAAACAATTTGGTGATTCTTCTTTGCATCAGGAAAGTGCTGATCATGCACTGGTGGTAAAAGAATACGAGTCATCCTTACGCGAAGCGGTTTCGTTGTTGTCACCACAAAGAAAAGAAGCCTGGCGCCTCAGCCGCGAAGAAAACATGACGCATGATGAGATAGCGGCTAAAATGCAGATCAGTCCCCGGACAGTTAATTATCATATCAGCGAGGCCAAAGATTTTATCCGCCGGCACCTTGCAAAGAATCTCGATATAGCCCTTGTGCTGATACTTTTTGGCGACCATTCGTAACCCTGCTTTTAGTTTCACGGCCGGGTTTACTGTCAATAATGAAATAAAATGAAAATTATTTTATGGCTTGAGAGATTTGCTTATTTCCCTTTTTTGCGTAAAGTGTCACTGACCCGTGCACTTTCTATTCTGCTTTTTGCCTGAATCATGCGGAGCTCACTTTGTAGTACTCTGATTAAAGAATCTTGTTTTGACTCAAGTGATCTTGTTTCTGACAAAGATTCTTTTAATTCTTTACTTTCTTTCTGCGCCTTATAATAAGAAAATGTACTGATAATCAGAATTACGATAGACAACAGAAATAAAATTGTTCCTATGTTGATGGTAATTGGCTTTTTCATTTAATAGAATTTGCAAAGTAGAAAAAGTGGACACTTTAAGCAAACATAGCAGAATTTATATTAATGCCTGCTAAATCTTCAAAAGACCGGCAGATAGCCTAAACGTTGCAACATAAGTTAAAAATCACAATCACTCTTGGGGCTCATTAAAAATTATTTTCGCATAGACCTGTCATCCTTCCTTTTTCCTTCGTCTTATATGCATGCAGGAAGATTTGCTGAAAAAATATATTGATAAGACCATCACACCGGAAGAACTCGACCGGCTGCTTAAGCTGGCCGCAAAAACAAATGACCCGGATGGCCTGGATAAGGTATTGCGCGCGCATTGGGAAACCATTGAACGCAAAGGAGACATAACGGACAGGGACTGGGATAAAAAACTCGAAGCGCTCCTGGCTGAAGCCAAGAGAAGCAATGAAGAAAAAACTGCGGCTGTCTGGAAGATACATTTTATCAAACGCTACAGGTGGGTCGCTGCTGCGGCGATACTTTTTATTGCATCGAGTGTGTGGCTTTTAACGCATAATGCAGAACGCGGAACGCAGAACGCTGTTGCTTATAAGGGTAATGTGATGCCTGGTAAACAGGGTGCTATTTTGAAACTCTCGGATGGCAGGGCTGTTATGATCGATACGGTAAAGGATGGGTTGATCGCGCGTGAAGGAAAGATCGGGGTGTACAAAGAAAACGGGCAGATCGTTTATAAAGGCGAAGGTAAAGAAGACGGCGAAGCGCTTGCCTTTAACGAGATCGTGACCATTAACGGGAGACAGACATCTGCTACACTTCCGGATGGCTCCACTGCCTGGCTGAATGCGGCATCATCCATTAAATATCCTTTACATTTTGAAAAGACACAGCGAAGGGTTGATATGACCGGCGAAGTTGCGTTCAAAGTATTGCATAATGACGCGCAGCCTTTTCGTGTGGTGGTTGGAAACGAAATGATCGAAGACAAAGGAACAGAATTTAACGTGAATGCCTATAGTGATGAAGCGGCGATGAAAACAACTTTGCTGGAAGGATCGCTTAAAATAAAAAACATCATACTTAAGCCAGGCGAAGCATATACCAATGGAAAAATAATCAGTGGAAATATTGATGATGCATTCGCATGGCGCGACGGGAATTTCAGTTTTACACATGCGGACCTGCAGTCGGTGATGCGGCAGTTCGCCAGGTGGTACAACGTGGAAATAAAATATGAAGGTGCGGTACCAGCAGAAACATTTACCGGCGGGATGGGAAGAAATTTAACACTGGCAGATGCACTTGATGCTTTGAAAAAAATGCATGTGCATTTCAGGATAGAGGAGGATAAGCGGATCGTGATATTACCTTGAAAGTTTTAGTAAAAAGTGTTAAGTAATAAGTTTTATCCGCCCAGACCAATCCGTTCGGACCGGAGTAGTAAGTAAGAATAAAGTTATCCAAATAAAAAGCCGTTCACGCTTGCGACGTGAACGACAGATGATCCCGAGCGATCGGGACAAGTCTTGGGTAACTGACAAGTAAAAACGTTCTACAGGATTCACCATTGTTAACCCAAAACGTAAACGAAATTATGAAATTTCGAACCAAACTATTATGCGTCATGAAACTGACCGCTGCTCTTATCTTATTTTTCTCTCTTGCCTCCACTGCAAGCGTTAACTCCCAGCAGGTGAGTTATAAGGCGAAAAATGTTCCCATTGAAGAAGTATTCAATAAGATCAAACAACAGACCGGTTATCATTTCATCTACAACGACCGCGACATCGCACTTGCCAAACCGGTAAGCATTGATGTAAAGAACATGCCACTCAAAAATGCACTTGATGAGATCATGAAGGATCAGCCACTGGTCTACGAGATCAAGGCAACTACGATAGTGATCAGTGCAAAAGCGGCGCCTGCACCTACTATTATAAGCGGTTCCCCAAACGAGACACCGCCCACACCCATCGACATCAGCGGTAAGATCACTGATAAGGATGGTAATCCATTGAACGGTGCATCTGTGAAAGTAAAAGGAACGAATAAAGGAACGACTACTGCTGCGGATGGTGTGTTTGTGTTGAAAGGAGTGGAGGGTAATGCAACGCTTGAAATCTCTTTTATTGGTTATGAAACAACGACAGTTGCGGTGAATAATAAGACTTCGATTATTGCGAGTTTGAATGCTGCAATACAATCGTTACAGGATGTGGTGGTGAGTAAGGGATATTATGATGTAAAACAAAAATTCAATACTGGTAATGTAAGTATTGTGACCGCAAAGGAAATCGCAGAGCAGCCTGTTTCAGACTTTATTCAAGCGCTTGTCGGGCGAGTGACCGGGTTGGATATCCAGCAAAGCTCCGGGCTTCCGGGCAGTTATGCTAAAATAAACATCCGTGGTTTCAACAGTATTCAAAATGGCAATGATCCATTATATTTAGTCGACGGCGTTCCTTTCAGCTCAGTTTCCCTAAGTAGCCCCTTGGCCTCATTGAGCGGCCCCCTTGGCATCCCCAGTAATTTAGCAGTTAGCAATGTTAACGGTTATGGCGGCGGCGGTACAGGTATTAGCCCATTTTCAATGCTCAATCCTGGGGATATAGAAGATATTCAGGTTCTAAAGGATGCTGATGCAACTGCAATCTATGGTTCGCGGGGCGCAAATGGTGTGATTCTTATCACTACAAAAAAGGGAAAAGCTGGTGCCACAAGAGTTGATTTTGATTTCCAACAAGGCATTAGTCAGGTTAGTCATTTTATGGATCTGCTGAATACCCAACAATACCTGGCCATGCGACATGAAGGCTTCAAAAATGACGGAATAGCATTCCCTTCATTGGCAGCAAATCCGGGAGATATTAATTATGATGTCAATGGTTTTTGGGACACCACCCGCTATACCGACTGGCAAAAATTGTTATTAGGCGGAACAGCCCATTATACAAACGCACAAGTAAATATATCCGGGGGAACCGCAAATACTCAGTTTCTAATAGGCGCAGGATACAATCGTCAAACAACGGTTTTCCCTGGCGACTATGCAGACGGGAAAGGGTCTATTCATTTGAGTCTGACACATACTTCACCGGATCAAAAATTTCATTTGCAGCTAACAGCAGGGTATGTAAATGACAACAATAGTTTGCCTCAGGTAGACCTAACACAATATATTTCGCTTGCTCCGGATGCCCCTTCGATTTATAAGACAGATGGCAGCATCAATTGGCAACCAATTGCCGGCTCTGCTACTTTTTCTAATCCATTATCATATTTGCTTACTCATGCAAATTCGATATCGAATAACTTAAACAGTAATTTGAATTTAAGTTACGAACTTTTACCCGGTCTTAAGGTGAACAGTAATATTGGTTTCGGACGAGGTGAAATGAATCAGACAACACTAATACCAGGAATTTCTTTCCCACCTCCAACAGATCCATCTAGGAGATCAGCATATTTTGCCACAAATGTTTTTCAAAACTGGATCATTGAACCGAAAATTACTTATTTTAGAAAAATAGCTAAAGGGGAGCTTAATGCTCTTATTGGGGCTACCTATTCAGAAAATACTCAGAATTCAATTGCGGAAGGGGCCTTTGGCAGCCCTAATGACGCATTGATTAATAATCCCCAGTCTGCTTCTATATTTCAATTACAAGGGAATAATAACACCCAATATCGCTATACGGCGTTCTATGGGCGATTGGGATATAACTGGGATGAACAATATCTGCTGAACATCACCGGTAGACGAGATGGCAGCAGCAGGTTTGGCCCGGGCAAACAGTTCGGCAATTTCGGAGCACTTGGTCTCGGCTGGATATTTTCAAAGGGAAAGTTTGTTAAAAACAACCTGCCATTTCTAAGTTTTGGAAAACTCCGCGGAAGCTACGGTTTTACCGGTAACGATCAAATTGCAGCCTATCAATATTTAAGCACTTACTCATCGAATTCTTCGACCTATCAAGGTTCAACGACGTTAGTGCCAGCCAGTTTGCAAAACACCAACCTGGCATGGGAAACAGTTAGAAAGTTTGAAGTAGGGATCGAACTTGGGTTTCTCAAAGACCGTATCAATCTTTCGGCAAGCTACTATCAGAACCGAAGCGGAAATCAACTAATAAACCTCCAATTGCCGAATACTACTGGGTTTGGTTCAATCTTCTATAATTTCCCTGCTATTGTGCAAAATTCAGGTTTTGAGTTGACACTAAATACTATAAACATTAAGACTAAAGATTTCAGTTGGAATACTTTGTTAACCTTCAGCAACAGCAAAAACAAATTAATCTCTTTTCCTGGACTTGAGAATTCGCTATTTTCAACCTCATTTGTGGTCGGTCAGCCGACTACTTTAGTTCGCGCGACAAAAGTTACCGGCGTTGACCCTCTGACTGGCAATTACACATATTTGACTGTAAATAGCAACGGTGTACCTTCTTATCCGCAAGACTATTTAGTTTCTGCACCATTGACCCCAAAATATTCAGGAGGATTACAAAACAAATTCAAGTATAAGAATTTGCAACTTGATTTTTTCATCCAGTTTGTAAAAACTTTAGGACATAGTTATGTTTCATCATTTTTTTATACCCCCGGCCTCATTAATCAGAATCAGCCCACAGCGGTTTTGGCCCGCTGGCAGAAACCGGGAGATATTACATCCGTAGGCAGGTTTTCAAGTAACTATAATGGGAACGATCCAGGTGGTACACTCGCCCAATCTAGCGCCAGTTTCGCAGATGCGTCCTTCCTTCGCCTTAAAAATGTTTCTCTGTCCTATAGTTTACCCACGATATGGCAGCGATGGGCACATTTGAAAAATACACGAATATATCTTCAGGGACAGAATTTACTGACGCTGACTAAATACATCGGATTAGATCCGGAAACACAGGGGTTGGGACTTCCACCATTGCGTACAATTACTTTTGGCATCTCGGCTTCTTTATAACTTTTAACCTTCATATTATGAAAACGATAAAAAATATAGTTTCTGGAATTCAAAAGAGGCATTGTTTAGTCGGCTGCATTTTACTTGCTTGCGCTTGTTTACAGTCGTGTAAAAAATTTATCGAAATTCCGCCGCCCACAACTCAATTGATCACTTCCACCGTATTTAGCAATGACGCTGCAGCTACATCAGCGATGCTGGCAATTTATAAGCTCATGGTGTCAAATGGCGAATCATTAAATATGTCAAAAAACAATGGCCTTGTAGCTGATGAATTAACTAATTACAGTAGTAGTCCGTTTAGCCTGGGGCCATACCGAAATGCATTAAATGCGACTGATGGTTTTGGTCCATGGCAGAATGCTTATATATATATCTATCAGGCTAATGCGGTAATCGAAGGTCTACAAAAAAACGCTGGTGTAAGTTTATCCGTAAAGCAACAATTAACAGGTGAAGCGAAATTCATCCGGGCATTCTGGCACTTTTATCTTACCAATTGTTATGGCGCAGCGTCATTACAGTTGACAACGGATTATATAGTTAATGAAGGCCTTGCACGTACACCAAGAATGCAAGTGTTGCAACAAATAATAACTGATTTGACAGACGCACAACAATTACTAAGTGATCAATATGTAGATGCAACCAGCATAACTTCAACACCCGACCGCGTCAGGCCAAATAAAATGGTGGCTACTGCGCTTCTTGCCCGCGCCTATTTATATTTCGGTGATTATGATAGTAAAAATGTAAATGATTATAAAAATGCTGAGGTTGCATCTACTTCTGTAATCAGCAACTCGCAATACAGCCTGATTAGTCCGCTAACAAATTCGAATTATGTATTTAATATCAGTAACAATGCTGAAGCCATTTGGCAATTAGCTACCCCACTGCCAGCCAACAATGGTGCTACGCGTGATGGTCAAACCTACGTTTTGATATCAAAGCCAACTAATGTTTCGCTAAGCCAACAGTTGATTGGCAGTTTTGAAGCGGGGGATAATCGCAAAAATATCTGGGTCGGTTCTTTTACTGCATCAGGTGTGACTTATTCTTTTGCTAATAAGTATAAAACACGAACAGGAAGTACTATTGCCGAATATGTGATGGTGTTGCGCCTTGCAGAACAGTATCTAATCCGCGCCGAAGCAAGAGCTCAACAAGGAAATACAAGTGGTGCAATAGCTGATTTGAACATTATCCGCAACCGGGCTGGATTGGCTAACTATGCAGGGCCGACCGACCAGGCATCACTTTTGACGGCCATCCTGCATGAACGCCAGGTTGAATTTTTTTGTGAGTGGGGGCATAGATGGTTTGACCTAAACAGAACGGGGAACACCAATTCTGTCATGAGTATTGTAACACCCCAAAAAGGTGGCATCTGGAGCTCCGATGGACATCAGTTATTATTTCCAATACGGTCAATACAAATAAGCCTTGATCCAAATCTTTCTCAAAACCCCGGTTATTAATAAATGTATGGCGAAGCCGACTAATTTATGGTCGGCTTCGTTTATCCATCCCTGGTGAAATCTATTATCTGGTGAATTCAATTAGAAAGCAATTTTATGTCTGAGGATTTTTGCGCCAAATTTTTTTATAAACTATCCAAATCTTTCATCTGTAACGTCATTTGTTTTGGATTTGCAATTACAGCTTGCGAAGCGCAACTACTTCCAATGAACCCCGAAAGGATAATTTCTTTTGAAACGACCGAAGGATCTTACATGGATGTCGATCTTTCGCCAGACGGGACCCAAATCCTTTTCACGCTCTTAGGTGATATTTATAAAATACCATCCACCGGTGGTATTGCGGTGCAACTTACCCGTGGACTTGCAGTTAACATTCATCCGGTTTGGTCGCCAGATGGCAAGCAGATTGCTTATATCAGCGATGTTAGTGGGGCGATGCATGTAAACACAATGGATGCTGATGGAACAGGGCAAAG